>Ga0101941_1000091_pt1 | contig 241766 bp, 222 predicted proteins | sample DewCreD2012metaG_3_FD_75242 | JGI IMG/M metagenome (GOLD analysis project Ga0101941, IMG submission 75242) | Hot spring sediment bacterial and archeal communities from British Columbia, Canada, to study Microbial Dark Matter (Phase II) - Dewar... ... | reverse complement strand
ACCATTGGAATTCAGGCAACACCTTCTCCATTCAGCCGCATAAAAACACCGACCATATTGATATGGTCGGCGCTAAAGCTTTTTTGTTTATTACACTGTCTACTTGACGGGGAGCACATCAGACCTCAGTGTCTTTTTACTGCATTGATTTCTTGATAGCTCTTGCCGTGAACAGTGGTTCACTTATTATTAACTCAACTTTCGCACCTTGTAAATCAACCAAGCCAAGAAGTAAGGTGCGTAACCAAGTACACTATGTTCCCGCATACGGTGCATGTGGAGTGTTGTTCACTACTCGTAAGGAAAGAATAATAAAATAAGAGATGTAACGGTGCGTAGAAGTTCTCTCCTTAGTGGAAGAGATCTTTTATATTATGACGATAGTTATTGAGTGATATTACTGAAAATGCCAAGCCGGTTTTATAATATATTGATTTACACTACTCAAGACATGATTTGTCTTATAGTAAGTTAAGTGACTCTTCATATGTTAGAATAGAAAGTCGCTTAGAAGTGACGCTATGCGTTCTGGAGGGTAGTATGAATTGATTTCAAATCCCAATAAAACAATATAAATAGAGTCAGTTATCCTCATTAGGGATGCTGGCTCATATTGTATAGTTTATGATGGATTCTATTATTCATTATTTATCATTTATAGATTTGTCATATTCGACCTCAACCATTCTAATGAAGTCCGAGGGTCTTATATTTAATGCTTTAGAGATATCAAACATTTTGCCAATCGTTGGTTGGCTTAATCCCCTTTCGATCATTGATATATAAGTTCGCTCACTATGGCTTCTAAATGCAAGTTCCTCTTGATTAATATTAAGTTTAATTCTCTGAAATTTTATTACTTTGCCAATAATAGACTCTATATTCAAGGCTGAAGCTCCTCTTTTAGAATCATTATCCTTATCGACATGTCTTCGACACCACGTGATATATTATTCATTTCGGTGTAAATTAATATACAAAGCCCGGAAGCCACCCTTCCAAGCCAAGGCATTACATTCTGTAACAAACTCTTCGAGATTGAAAAGAAGCTTGAGGATCTTTCGAGCGAACAACGTAAATCTAAGCGTCTGGAACGAGAAAAGCCCGTTCTAGAAGCTTTTTGGGCATGGATTGATTCCACCAGAGGTAAGGTGCTGTCCAAATCCAAACTAGGTGAGGCCTTGACTTATGCCCTAAATCATAAGAGAGAGTTTATGAATTATCTTCAGGATGGCAACTGCTCCATATCCAACAACCTTGCTGAAAACAGTATTCGACCCTTTACAATCGGAAGAAAAAACTGGCTTTTTAGCGGCAGTCCGAAAGGCGCTTCAGCGAGTGCCAACGTTTATAGCATCATCGAAAATGCTAAGGCAAATGGTCTTAATCCATTTAAATATCTTCAATTCATCTTCAGCCAATTGCCGGGGGTACAGTTCGGCCAGCACCCAGAATTTCTCGAAGATTACCTTCCCTGGAGTCCAGAAGTTCAAGAAGCCTGCCAATAGAGCAAAGCTCAGTTTTCACGAGGCTTTGCTTTTTTTCTATCCACCGAGTTATTAGACGCTTACTACCAATGACAATAGACACATCTGATATGGCTGATATACCCATATCATTTATCTTCAAGGCGAGTTCTTCGGATGATATGATATCTCCTTTAGTATTTATCAAAACGCAGTAAGATTTACCAGATAGTTCTTTCGAGAGAAGTTCGTCACTCTTGAGATACTTCAATTGTATTTTGCAGTATTTAGATAATCTCTTCATATATTCTTTTATCGCTTCAAGATGAAACCGCTCTAGTTTATCTCCGACAACATAAATTTTAAACTTCATTGCAAAACCTCAGTAATTTATTTTTATCCTCGATTTAGTAATCTACTCTAGTTTAAGAGTACTTCTTTAACGGATTCATTACAAGGGAAGAAGATCTCTTAAAACGGCACCTATTTCTGCGTTGTTGAGTATTTGATCGGATATATTTTCGGTTTATCTGGAAATTCAGGTAATGTATACCGGAATTTTTTTAGTCGTCTTTGTTTCTCGTAAACGCATTAGGACAAAAAGTTTATCTCAAAAAAACCTACAGTAAAAAGAAGGAAAATGAGGGATCCTGTCGAAATAAATTTAGTTCAAAAGGACTATTAATGAGGTGGTATGAACAAAAAAACTACTTGTACTTATCCTATTCAAAAATGGAATTCATACATATTGCATTATGAAGGTGAACACAAGGTTAGAATTACAATGATACTACTGACTATATTAAAATGCAGCATTGTCATAACAGGTCTTTAAAGCATGGTGAAATGAGGACATTGAGTGAATGCTCATATTTAATAGTTTTGGACAATTTACAAGGAGGACTTAGTTTGAATTTGTGTAGATCGCAAAGCCAAATCGAATCTTGTTTATCGGTTTTCTTGCCGCGAATGCCTTTGACATATTTGGGGTTGGCAATAACAACATCACAGTCAAAATATGAAAAGTATTGAAGTGCACCACTCACCTCCCCGTGCTCTGTAGTATTTATGCTTATCCAACTGCCCGTAGAAGGGTTAGAAATTACTTTTATTAAATTTATTGTGCCTTGAGCATAGCGAAAGGAATGAAGCTTAATATGAATCATTATAGAAGATTGACAAAAGGAAGCGGGGGAACAGTGAGGAGAAGTCTTGCTGTAATCATAGTGCTTGCGACATTTCTGCTATATTTCTTTACTCTTCCTGCGGGTGCATCTTCTGGACGGCAGGAGATTGTTTTTATCGAAAATAATTTGGCGGATTATCAGATGTTAGTGGATGGTGTCAAATCCGGCATGGAAGTGCATGTGCTGGATGCCTCGCAGGACGGATTGGCGCAAATTGCGCAGATTCTTGCAGGCAGGAATGGGATCGATGCCATCCACATTGTTTCTCACGGTTCCGAGGCTTCGGTAGGTTTGGGCTCGTTTATCCTGAATATGCAGAATTTGCAAGATCAAGCCTCGGAATTGGCAGCTATTGGCGGTGCAATGAACCAGGATGGCGATATATTGCTGTATGGCTGCGATATAGCTAAAGGGTCTGCTGGGGAGGAATTTGTTTCTGCGGTGGCGCAGGCAACACAGGCGGACGTTGCCGCATCTAATGATTTAACAGGATCTTCCCCCCTGCAAGGAAACTGGAATCTTGAATTTGCAATTGGAATTATTAATTCTTCTTCTCTTGAATTTTTAAATTATGGCTATTTGCTTCTTCCGAATAGTACTCAAACCTTCAGCGGGTATACCATTTCATCTAATACCGGAACAAGTCCTGATGGTTATTTTACACTAACAGTATCGGCGGGTAATCTTTTTGCGGATAGCTATGGGGCTTTTATCAACGAAGCCTCTGGTAATAGCATTACTTCTTATTTAGAGGTGCATGTTTCTGGAACTTCGCTTGGAAGTTTTCAATTAGGTAGTGCAACCATCGGAGAATACTACGATGCTTCCTATTCCATTACTACAAACAATTTTACCAATGTGTATCTGGTGGGGTATTCAGATGGTTCAATAGTTGCACAGACTAGCCCGTATAACAGTCCCGATCAAGGGGCTTCTTACGAAACAAACTATACCATTGATTATTCTCCGTTCAACGGTAAAGTGATCGATAGCTTCAGGGTCTATTACACTGCACAAGCAGGTACAAAGCAGACGGCCTTTAACTTAGTTGATTTTACTATTTCTAATGCTTCGACATCACCACCACCTTCAAACACTAGTCCTACTTTCGTTGGATCGACCTCGACGCTGAGTGTTAACCAAAATGCATCCGCCACCGACATAAAGAGTCTACTGCACGTCAGTGATAGCGATAGTAGCCAGACCCTGACCTGGTCGCAAAGTTCGGCGCCCAGCCATGGTACATTAAGCTTTTCCAGCGCTACTGCCAGTTCCGGTAGCACTGATATCACTCCTAGCGGAACAATTACTTACACGCCGACGGTAGGCTATGCGGGCTCCGACAGCTTCACTGTTCAGGTTAGTGACGGTACAGCTACAGCGACACGCACCATCACCGTCACTGTTAGTGACATAACCGCCCCAACCCTCTCTGATGCCGGGAGCAGTAGTGTAACCCAGACCACCGCAACGGTAAGCGCTACAAGCAACGAAGCGGCTTCGATGTATTATGTTATTACTACAAGCTCAATTGCACCGACCAATACGCAGGTCATGGGAGGGCAAGACCATACGGGATCAGCGGCAACAAAATCGGGAAATGGAGCGGCAACGGCAACCGTAGCAAAAGATTTCAGCGTTGCGGGACTTACCGCAGGAACACAGTATTATGTATATTTTGTCGCCAAAGACAGCAGTAATAACGCGAGTAGTGTAGGTAATACGAACTTTACAACAACGGCGAACACGTACACGGTAACATATAACGGCAACGGAAACACGGGAGGCAGTGTGCCGACGGACAGCGGCACGTATGCGCAGAACGCTTCGGTCACGGTAATTGGCAATACGGGAGGACTGGTGAAAACGGGCTATACGTTCGCAGTATGGAACACTGCGGCGAATGGACTCGGAACGAGCTATGCGTCAGGCGCTACGTTCAGCATGGGAACGGCAAATGTGACGCTGTACGCCCAGTGGACGATCAACAGCTACTCCGTAACCTATGACGACAACGGTAGCACTGGAGGAACAAGCCCTACATCGGTGAGTCAGGACTACAATACGAGTGTGACCGTATCGGATAACGGCACTTTAACGAAAACCGGTTACATGTTTACAGGTTGGGATACCGCAGCGGATGGAAGTGGTACGAACTACGCAGCAGCAGACACCTTCACCTTGGGAGCAGCGAATGTGACGTTGTACGCCCAGTGGACGATCAACAGCTACACCGTAACCTATGACGGGAATGGAAGCACCGGAGGAAGTGCACCTTCATCAGTGAGTCAGAACTACAACACGAGCATCGTGGTATTGGGTAACACCGGCAGCCTACTGAAAACCGGTTATACCTTCGCAGGTTGGAACACCGCAGCGGATGGAACCGGCACGAATTATGCAGTGAGCGCGACATTTAATATCACGGGTGATGTGACATTGTACGCGAAGTGGAGGGCGAAACCGCCTGTTCTACCGGTCACTGAACCAGAAACTACTGATACCGGAGTCGAAGTGCTTGTCAACGGCAAGTCTGAAAATGCCGGAACAGCAACGACAACCAAAGTGAATGATCAATCAGTAACCACGATTAAGGTTGACCAGAAGAAGCTTGAAGAAAAGCTTGAATCGGAAGGTCAGCGTGCGGTTATTACAATTCCGATAAAAACTAACTCTGAAGTTGTAATCGGTGAACTGAACGGCCAGATGATTAAAAATATGGAGAACAAGCTGGCGGTCGTTGAGATTAAAACCGATAACGCTACCTATACCCTGCCTGCCCTGCAAATTAATATCAACGCTATATCTGATCAGATTGGCAAGAGTGTGGAGCTTCAGGATATTAAGGTGACGATAGAGATTTCCAAACCGACAATGGATACGATGAGTATCGTGGAAAGCTCAGCAGTCAAGGGGGAGTTCACGATCGTAGCGCCGTCGCTCAATTTTGCGGTGAAAGGTACTTACGGAGATAAGACCGTTGAAGTATCCAGGTTCAATGCATATGTGGAACGTACGATTGCGATTCCAGACGGTGTAGATCCGAACAAAATCACCACAGGAGTCGTAGTTGATCCCGACGGAACGGTACGGCATGTACCGACAAAGATCGTGAGTATAGATGGCAAGTATTACGCAAAAATGAACAGTCTGACAAATAGTACGTATTCCGTTGTATGGCATCCGCTTACATTCAATGACGTCGAGCAGCATTGGGCAAAAGATGCTGTGAATGATATGGGCTCGCGGATGGTCATCAGCGGCATTGGCAATGATTTATTCGCTCCAGATCAAGATATAACACGCGCGGAGTTTGCGGCAATCATCGTTCGAGGATTAGGACTCAAGTTGGAACTCGGTACAATTCCATTCTCGGATGTTAATGCATCAGATTGGTACAGCAGCGCTATCAACACGGCTTATTCGTATCATCTGATTAGCGGTTTTGAAGACGGCACATTCCGTCCGATGGATAAGATTACGCGGGAACAGGCAATGACGATTATTGCGAAAGCGATGAAGATCACCGATCTTAAAGCGAAGCTTTCGTTCAAAGAAGCAGGTGAATTGCTGAGTCCATTTGTAGATGCGAATAGCGCTTCGGAGTGGGCGAAGAACAGTATTGCCGATTGCTTACAAGCGGGCATCGTCTCCGGTAGGAACGTCAATCAGCTTGCGCCAAAGAATAACATCTCTAGAGCAGAGGTTGCAGCTATTGTTCAGAGACTTCTACAAAAGTCAAATTTGATTTAATACACAGTTATTAATATTAGGGTTATCCTGCAAGCGGTCGAACAAACTGCTTGAGGGATAACCCTTCTTTTGTGGAACCATATAAGAACGATTTCGATCATACTCGCATGCTGGCAATTAACGGATAAGTATAAAGTAGTGATACAAAAAGTAGGACTGATAAAATAATATTGAAAGATTGTGTTCAATTGATGGGAACAAAGCAAACGAGGTATGGCGAAGAGTTCAAGGGCATGATTAGATCTTTACCGCAAAGGAAAAAGCATCCGAAATAATGAGCGAAGGTCTAAGTAAAACGGCGTTCTACAAATGGGTTCTCATTGCATATGAATATAGCTGTGCGGTTTGCGGATTTAATGTCCAGCTAGGCAATCAATCTGTCGCTCTTGAAGCAGCTCACATTCAATGGCATCAAGCTGGAGGACCTGATCGGGAAGAGAATGGCTTGGCGCTATGCTCCCTCCATCATAAATTATTCGATCGAGGCGTCTTCATGGTCTCTTCCAATAGAAAGCTCTACGTAGCTGAGTCTGCTCACGGGTCTCGTGGATTCGATGATTGGCTAATGAAATTTCATGGTAGAGAAATACGTTCTCCGATTCACCCCGACTATAGTCCGAGTCAACAATACATCAATTGGCATGAGCGAGAGGTGTTCAAGGGAAGGCTAGATTCGGGCTTTTGACGGTGACCGTTCGTTGCTCGAGAAAACAACAGTCAAGAAGTCATGCTTTATACCCAACACTCTGAATCGCTTACATTATTTCATCACGAAGTCCTTCCCTATACTGACCTGGTGTGATGCCAGTACTCTTCTTGAATACTCGAATTAAGTACGAGGGTTGATATCCCACCTCCGTAGCAATTTCATTCACTTTCAAATCCGTATTCCTTAGCAGCTCTTTAGCTTTTTCCAAACGCAAGTTAGTTAAGTAATCAATAAAATTTACGCATGTAATTTGTTTAAAGCCCCTACTTAAAGTATAAGGAGTCGTACCTACAAAATCAGCACAGGATTCAAGCGAAATATCATCCCTGTACGATTTATTAATATGCGCCATGACAGTCTCAACAATTTGTTTGATATGATAGTCTCTGTCCTGATGTAATCGCTCACAATAGGGGTGGATTAATAAGTCCTTGATCATTTCAGGAAACTTAGTAGAATCCTGCTGTTCTGATAGCAATTCATATGCAGCTTTTCCTGTTACTAATGAGTAAGGATTGTAACCCGATGCCATAATGGTATGTTGAATGCCTCCTAAAAACTGAAGCATCCCCTCACGGACCTCCTGCTCATTACTAGCTTTGCTGACCATAGACTCGTAAAACTTATCTACTAGCTCTGTAGAATCTTCCAACATACCCAGACGAATGGCCTGAAGTGCCTCTTTCTCTAGGATGAAGTCATAAACAATCTCAGCTTCCTTCCTTGGTAATAATTTATCTATATCCACTACTTGACTGTTTTGATGCAGATTGCGTAAATGAAGAGATTGCTTTGCAGTATCGAAGATATCAGGAAGCTGCTTTAATGTTGGTAATGGGCCTCCAACCGTAGCAGTCACTCTAAGCTTTAACAACGTCCCTACAACTTGCCCCAGATCATGGATAACAGCAAGAAAATCACGTTTGATTTGTTCTTTTGCCACCAAAGCATCATAAGAGAATAGAACGCCTACCGTCAAATCATGAAAGTTTACCACTCCGATTTGCTCCTTGTACCTCTTCGTAAAATCCCATACTATATTTGCTGCAGCAAAAGATGCAAGCTGTTCGTCACCATCAGCAAAGCTTCTATCCGGATGCAATCCATTTACTTGCAAGACAGCTAGGATAAACTGCTGATCATTTATGATCCAACCATACTGCTCCATCCGGTTCCGAAGTTCGGGTTCCTTTAACAGGTCCAAGTGTCCCTGCAGCAACTGTGAGAGAAAAGCTTCCTTTAATGCGGGCATATTGTGTTCAAGGCGCTCTTGAAGCAGTAGACTTTCCCTGTTCAGATGCTGCCATTGACGTTCAATATAACCTATCTCATCCGTAACATCTGTTTGATGCATGTCATAGGTTCGCAATTTGACGAAGTTTACAATTCTTCGTATTGGTTGATAAAGACGGTAGGACGCAATCCATGAGAGGAGGATCGCAATCATCAATCCAAGCACACCCGTACCCATCATAATTTGAGACATAATTCTTACGGGCTTGGTCATATTATCCAATGAAGCCGCTGTGGCATAGTTCCAGTTCAAATTGGGGTGCAAAAAGCTGCCCGTAGAAACTGAATAACTAGCACCCTCCATTTCAAATATGAACGATCCCGTACGTCCTTGCGAGACCAACTTAGCAAGTTCTTGTTCCAGCATACTTGAGCGGTCACTGTTACCAAGCTTACCCTTTGTAATTCGTTTTCCATCACTACGGATAAGAAACGATGCCCCACGTTCATGGTCAACATTGATCTCTTGTACGAAATCATTCAACATCGTTGTATTAATATAAATGATTAAGGCCCCATAAGGAGCAGCATAACTACTAGGCAAATCGTGAAATAGCGCAATCGATGTTTCAGGCTTCGTGTTAGGAAGATTGTCAATCCAAAATAAAGGTCCATTCGTATGTAAAAGCATTTTCAAATGATCGCTTTCGTTTGAACTCAAGTAGCGAATGCCTTCCGTGTCATTAATCGTCACAGACCGATCTTGTAAGTAAATCTGAATTTTCTCAATAAAGGGATTCGTATTTTCCATGACTGATAAAGATTGATATAAATTGTGAATAACTCTATAGTCCGTTTTTAAATTCAGATTTACGATTTGTTTTGGCTCAAACATAGGATCGAATGCCCACTGAGTAGCCATTAATTCAATCCGGTCAAACTGTTCTTCTATTCGCTCGATTGATTTCTCTATCAAGAGTGTATGGGTTCTTTTTACTTCCTGTTCAATATGGGTCTTACCAATATAATAAGCGGTACCCCCTACGATAAACATAGGCAAGCATGTAATGACCAGAACGATAATTAGGCTTTTTCGAAAAAACTTGTTCTTCATGTTGAAGATCACCCCTCTAAGTACTTCTTCAACCGCAACTACTTTCCTATCTCATTGAAAAAATATTAGCTAAAAACCTGTCTATTCCTAGAATAGACAGGTTTTTCTTACACAAATATCACTTAGAGCCTGCAATGCGTTTTTGATAGGATTCATTAAGTTCGTTAGTCATTTTTGTTAAATCTGAATTTGCTTCCAGTTCAGATACGAAATTTTCCCATTCAGAAATCGACTTCGTCCCTAGAATCACCTGGGTTCTCATATCTTGTATTTTCTTTTTAAGCTCGACCCCTAATTTGATTCCCGTTTCGGAATACAATCCAATCGCTACATCGGGAACACTGACTTTTGCTCTTTCGTCAATAATAGCTTTGTTTCGTTCATACACGTCCAACGGCATACCCGGACGATAAGCTCGGAAGTATTTATCAAATTTAGACCAAAGTTGAATGAAAGCAGCGCCAGCATCCTTCGAATACTGTTCATTGGTGACTTTAAATCCATCTTGAACAGAGTGATGGAGATCAGGAAGTCCATAAGCAGCCAGATCATAACCCTCATCTGAAGCTCCGTAGTCTAGAAACTCTAAAATTTTCTTCATTTTTTCTTCAGATACTGTTTTTGGAATCACATACATTCCGAAGAAACCGCCATCCCTAAATGTAAAATTATTGAGAGAAACTATAGGTTCGTAGTCCGCTTCCGGGATCGAACTTCTAAGCGCTTCCGTAGGCTCCCAAGCGGCTTCAACGGTATCGTGTAATCCACCGGCTTTGCCAGCCTTCACCAGATCCTTCCCTTGTGAAAGCTTCATCACTGCAAAATCTTCAGGTATCAACTTTTCAGTATAAATTTGATTTAGCCAAACCAACGCATCCCGCATCTCTGGGAGAAGATTCACGTTGATCAATTTTCCATCAACTGGCTTCCAGTCCCCATTAGTCTGAGTAAACACAGCGGTTACCCAATTTAAAGCCGCCATCCCATTGTTATCTACAAAACCCGCAATACCAATGGTGTCTTTTTGTCCGTTTCCATCAGGATCCTGCTCAACAAAGGCCTTCAATACCGTCGTAAGCTCCTCCATATTCGTTGGGACATCAAGTCCCAGTGCATCCAGCCAATCCTTGCGAAGATACGGGAAGGCCCCGCCATCTACTGGACGTACACGAGGAACGCCATAATTTTTTCCGTCAACTTGCTTTAAGTTGTTCCAGCTATCTTCAGGAAATGTGCTTAATTTAGGATAGTTTGCGAAAATCTCAGTCAAATCCCAAAATGCACCTTGTTCAGCCATTTGACGAACCTGCGGAGAAAAAACATCTGTAATTAGCATCATGTCCGGAATATCTCCAGAAGCAAGCGTTACACTGGCTTTGTCATTGAAATTATTGGGGGAGACCCACGTAATATTCAACTTCGTATTCGTGCGTTTTTCCATTTCCTTAAGAATCGGATTATCATTGCCTGGAGGTTCCGGGGTATAATAAGTTGTCATGATGTTAATTTCTGTCGGTTCTCCATTGCTTTTTGCTTTCTGATTGTTTTCTGAATTTACGTTGCTGATGTTGCTGGTGCTGTTACCTTCTTTATTGTTGGTTGCCGCATTGCTACAAGCTGATAAGACCATTATGATTGCTAGTAATGCAATCATCCACCCAGTAACCCTCTTCTGTTTCATCATCTTTTGTTGCCTCCCTTAAATAATATGGTATCACATATATGTAATCATTCCTTAACAGAACCGAGCATAACACCTTTTGCAAAGTGCTTCTGCAGGAATGGATACAACAACACAATCGGCAGTGTTGCAACGACCACTGCGGCCATTTTGAGGGTTTCTGGAGGTATTTGCTGCTCCGCCACCATCTCAGCTGCTGCAGAACCTCCAGCTGCTGTTGATGCATCGATAAGCATGTTTTGCAGCAGTACTTGCAGCGGTTGCTTATCAAAATCATTAATGTATAAAAGTGCATGGAAGAATGTATTCCAGTATGCTACCGCGTAAAATAAACCAAATGCAGCTAGTGAGGGCATAGATAAGGGGAGAATGATACGAAACCAAACCGTCATATCATTAGCGCCATCAATTCGAGCCGATTCTTCCAAACTAGTTGGAATACTATCGAAAAAGCTTTTCATGAGCAGTACATACCAACCACTAGTCAAAACCGGTAAAATCAAAGACCAAGTGCTATTAATAAGATTGAGATCACGCACCAATAAATAGGGTGGAATCAGACCAGGATTAAATAGCGTGGTTAGAAGGATAGCAAGCATAAAAAATCTTCTGCCTTGCAGGCGACGTCGGGAAAGCGCATAGGACAGACCAGAGGTAACGAATAAGCTGATGGTCGTTCCAACGACGGTTATAAAAACGCTGTTTCCCATGGACCGCATGAAGGCATCAGTAGATAGTAAATATTTATACGACATTAGAGACCACTTTTCTGGGAAAAGAATAAAGCCCTTACCTATAAATCCCGAAGGTTCCGTAAAGGAGACTACGAACACATAGTAAAATGGAAATGCCGTGACGATCCCGATAATGGCAAGCAATATCAAATTACTTACGTCAAACAAACGATCACTCGTCGATTTCATAAACGAATCCTCCTATTAATAAACGCCTTCTTCACCAAATCTCTTAGCTAATCGGTTTGAAATAATTACTAGAGTGAGACCTACTATAGATTTGAATAATCCCACCGCTGTACTATAGCTAAATTGCCCCTGTTGAATACCCACCCTATAAACGTAGGTATCAAATACGTCAGCAACATTCGCTACGGCCCCATTCATCATCAGAAACACCTGTTCAAAACCAATATCCATGATGTGACCTATTCGCAGGATTAGTAGCACAATGATAATAGCTCGAATGCCTGGCAGTGTAACATGCCACATTTGCCTTATTCGTCCCGCACCATCCATTCTTGCCGCTTCATACAGCTGCGGATCAACACCGGCGATGGCCGCTAGGAAAATAATTGTCCCCCAACCTGCATCCTTCCAGATCGACTGAATCGTTAGAATCACCCAGAAGTAATCAGGGTTGGTCAAAAAACCTATTTTTCCCAATCCTGCTGCAACTAACATTTTATTAATTAGTCCTTCTCCCTGGGATAAAAGTAGGAATGATATTCCAACAATGATGACCCATGACAGAAAATGAGGTAAATAAATAATCGTTTGAATTGTCTTCTTATACAATCCCACCCTAAGTTCATTCAACATTAGCGAAAGCAAGATAGGCAAAGGGAAGAAGAAGATCAAATTCAACAAGTTTATCGCCATGGTATTTCTAAACAAGATAAGAAAGTCAGGATTGGAAAAAAAACGTTGGAAATGCTCAAATCCAATCCATTCACTACTCCAAAAACCTAAATAAGGAGAATAATCTTGGAATGAAATCATAACTCCCCACATGGGGATATAGCGAAAAACTAAAAAATAGAGCAAACCTGGTAAAGCAATGAGATAAAGAAATTTATCTCGCTTCATTCCTGAAATGAAGTTACTTGTTTTTGTCATAAGTCGTCGCCTCTCCAATCCGAAATCATACATATGGCTTGCGTGCTATTGAACCCACTGTAATCCCCTTCCAAATTTCCGACAATGTGAACATTTTGTAATGCACTTTCAGTCACCCTCAATAAGAGTCCTATTGACGGAAATCCGCGATTTCATTATGTTCTTGTGGAGTAAAACAAAATAAGGAGTGAGTTGGACGTGGTTACATATGACATGAATGACCTATGGTGCAGATTAGAAAGAAAAGTCGAGCGAATGATTCAACAATTAGAAGGGAAATCCCCCCATGCAGCAGGGAAGGATGGGAAATACGACGGCCTAGCTTTGGATTGGTGGACTTCCGGTTTTTGGCCGGGCATTTTGTGGATTATGTACGACCGAAGCAAAAACCCCCTGTTTAAAGATTCCGCATGGGCGTGGGATGAGAACATTGAAGCTATGTTGATGAAAGAAAACGATTTTTATCACGATCTCGGATTCCAATTTTCACCTACCGCCGTGGCGAAGTATAAATATACTGGTGATCTGAATGGAAAACGAAGAGGATTAACGGCAGCCACATTACTGGCAGGTCGGTACAATCCTGTAGGCCAATTTATCAGGGCTTGGAATGGGAAACATGATTCCGGTTGGGCTATTATTGATTGCACAATGAATTTATCTCTGCTCTACTGGGCATCGGACACGATTCATGATCCCCGATACCGCCATATCGCTACGTCTCATGCAGACATGGCGATTAAGCATTTTATTCGCCCCGACGGTTCTGTTCATCATATTGTCAGCTTTGATCCAGAGACGGGGGAACGCATAGAGGCATTGGGCGGGCAAGGATTCAGCCCGACCTCCGCTTGGAGCAGAGGGCAAGCATGGGCAATCTATGGCATGGCCAATGTTGCTCGGAATACAGGGGAAGAACGTTTTCTAGACGCATGCAAAAGAGCAGCCCACTACTGGATGGCTGCTCTGCCTGAAGATCATGTACCTTATTGGGACTTTCGAATAGATCCATTCAACGAAAACGAACCGCGCGACACTTCGGCGGCCGCTATCGCCGCATCGGGGTTATTGGAGTTAGCTGAATTGGTGCCAGAAGATCAAGCGGCTATGTATCGAAGGACAGCAGTTCAAATGCTTGTTAGTTTAGATCAAAACTATGGTACGTGGGAAAACCCTAACCATGAAGGCATTATTACTGGAGGAACTGCTCACAAGCCAGAAAACTGGAATGTAAATGTTTCGCTTATTTATGGAGATATTTCTTTGTTGAAGCAGTTGCTAAACTGTTAAATTGGCAGAATCGAATCTTCTAAATAATATGCAAAGGGGAGAAATCTGCGAATGCTTAAAGATCGGGAGTACTGGATCCAAACCTTATATCGTATCGCTCATCCGGTATTAGAGAATCTAAAGAATCAAACTTTAAAAATAAATATGCCCATTCAATCTATCGCTGGTATTAGGAATGGTTGCAGTCATCTTGAGGCGCTTGGCAGGACATTAGCAGGAATAGCTCCTTGGTTAGAGGCAGGTCCTCTAAACGGTGAAGAAGGCTTGCTTCGAGCACGTATGGCCGAATTAGCTCGTGTTTCTATTGATTCAGCTACCGACCCTAATTCACCAGATTATATGAATTTCAACAACGGGATACAACCTTTAGTAGATACGGCATTTCTAGCTCATGCTATCGTTCGCGCACCACAAGAACTGCTGGCTAAGCTAAACCCGACCACACGTCAGAATCTCATCAATGCATTTAAAGCCTCGCGAGTCATACGCCCATTACATAATAATTGGCTGCTCTTCTCAGCGATGATCGAAACTGCTCTTTATCTGATGGATGAAACCTGGGACCGAATGCGGGTGGATTATGCCCTCCGTCAACACGAGCAGTGGTATATAGGGGATGGAGCATATAAAGATGGTCCTGAGTTTCATTGGGATTACTATAATAGTTTCGTTATCTTCCCTATGCTCCTTGATATTCTTGATACCATGGGTAACCAACATGAAGACTGGTTACAGTTGAAAGAAAAGGTGTTGATCCGTGCCATCCGATATGCTGCGATTCAAGAACGGATGATCTCTCCTGAAGGCACGTTTCCCGTTATCGGCCGTTCCCTTTCTTATCGATTTGGCGCGTTTCAACTCCTTGCCCAGATGTCTCTTCGAGAACAACTACCTGATGATATTGAGCCTGCTCAGGTTAGGTGCGCTCTAACAGCTGTTATTCAACGAATAATAGAGGCGCATGGAACATTCGATCAGAACGGTTGGCTTAGAATTGGACTATGCGGGGACCAGCCTGAACTGGGTGAGCCGTATATTTCAACCGGCAGCTTATACTTATGCACAACAGTTTTCTTGCCTCTAGGTTTGTCTGAGCAGCATAGTTTTTGGCAAGGCCATGCAAGTTGGACATCAAAGAGAGCTTGGTCAGGGGAAACGACTCCCATCGATCGTGCTATTCAGGTATAACGAATTTTTCATATGTTTCTATAAACAGGATAGTTTTGATTTTGAATATGACATCAGATTTTCTATGATCCCAAAGTATAATGTAAAAAACTGACCCCACATGGGTCAGTTTTAATTTTTATGTGAACCACTCCAAGTTCTGGATCTCATCAATTACGATGTCTTGAAGTTCCACTGTACATCTACCCAAGATGAATCACTCATAAGCCTGCGTAAAATTAAGGTGGCCATGCTGCAACGTAATTCCTATTCTGGCCGCGATCGTGATCATCGTCTCCCTCATGCACTAATCAGGCTCCAGCCCCCCAACCATCCTTAGTGAACGATATGTCAATGGGCTGAGTAACCCACAAACAAATCCATACATCGCCTTCTTCTCATCTATGTCTGTAATGGTTATAGACCACTCGCGCAGCAGCAACAGCTCCGCAGAGGCCCGAACAAGGCTCTCCATCTGCACGATTGTATCGGACATGATCGATGATTCATCCTGTAACCGGTAAGCTAACCAATTATGTCCCTTGGAAAGCTCAAACAAGCCATATATTTGCCGAACCAAGTCTGCAAGCCGGTCTGCCGGTACCACCCAGAGGAGCCTTTTGTTCGGCTGGTTGGAGATGGTATATGGGAATATTGTATGACTCTACACGCTGTCTTATAATGATCCTTCCAGAACCCTGAATTTATGGCATCAATTCTAGCTTAACTGGTAATAGTAACAGGGGAAGTATTATTCTGAGGAGGGCGAACGAATGGATGATACATCAGAATTTGTGGAGAAGATCAAAGAAGACCAAGAGAAAGCCAGAAAAAACCTAAGGCAGAATGGTAAAGGGAATGAAGCTGCAAAGCTGTCCAATAAGCAGCATAGTACGAACAAATAGTCACAACGGAGGGAAGCTCTGAAATGGCCGAACAAAATGGTGAAGATAAAAATTTGCTGAATGTAAAGAAGGATTTACGTAAGACACCAGTTAATAGTCATCAAGCACAACAATTACAGCAAGATGTAAATGATCGTAGACATCAAGATGCCTTAAATCATAAAGATTAGTGCGAGTTATTTTCGAAGAATAAAGCCACAGAAAACTGCTGACTGTTTGCGATGGAACTTCCTAAATGTGGAGGTTCTTTTTTGAATAGCCTATGCAAGCTTATTTAACTGAGGAGAGACAAATCTATGGAGCATCTAATGAAACGATTGCCGCGAAAGCTAACAATAACAATGTGGGATTTCTCTTGGTACACGATGACGCTGCCCGGAGAGCCATATAACAACTTGGCCGCAAGATTCGAAGAAGCGGTAGAACGAGGCTACAACACGATTCGGATATGCGCAATGCCGTTTATGCTGTTTACGGCGGAAGGCAAGCGACCGGGTCCACTGAAGTTCGGTAATCTGGGGGAGGTAGGCCAACGTACCCGCTGGTACAATTGCCGCGACGGGGCGGAGTTGGACGGACATGCCCATCTGCTTGAGTTGTTCAAACAGGCCAAAGCACATAATTGTTATATTATGCTGTCCTCCTGGGAATATCAGCAAAGTCCCAGCTTCCTCGCTCATCCTGAGCTTCGGGATATACTAGGAAGTAGCAACGGTTCTAGCTTTTAAGGGTGATGATGTTCGTAATGATAATGATAGGAATATTTGTTCTTGATGATGTAGGAGGACTAAACGGTTTTATACGCTTTCTAGAAGAGGTTTATGAAAGTGAAGACGAAGAGGAACGAAGTAATTCCAGGGTATGGGCACAAAGCCTTGGATGGAGCGAACGAAAAATATCAAATAAACTGATTTTATAATAAGGAGGCTTTTTCATATTAATGTGCCAAGGGGGCATCACAACTGGCATCTATTTTATCATACGGTTTCTATAATAATTGAATTAAACCGTTCGATATGATATATTCATCGTACGAGGTGATGATTATGAACGATACGACAAAAGTGATTACTGCTACAGAGTTGAAGATAAACCTGGGTAAGTATCTTGACTATGTAGCCGAGAATAACGAAGTTATTATTACAAAAAACGGAAACAAATCCGTAAGATTGACTCCGTATATAACAGAAATCGAACGATATTATGTGGTGAAGGAAAGATCGCTGGATTATCAGTATGGCGGCAAAAAGGTTTCATATGAAGAATTTATGGAAATTTACGAGAAGAGCGAATTAAGAATGGAATTTATCAACGGTGAAATCGTGCTGTTGGGTTCCCCCAACACCTTCCACCAAGACATCTCTGGTAATCTATTTATCCATTTGCGAGCCTATTTGAAAGAGAAGAAATGTAAGGTGTTTTACGCGCCATTTGATGTTCATTTCTATAAAAAAGATCTGGAAACCCCTGATGTGATGCAACCTGATTTGCTTATTGCCTGTGATGTGGATAATAATGTGAATGAAAAAGGGCGATATATGGGCACGCCGACGCTTTGCATTGAAATATTATCAAAGAGCACCCGCTCTAAGGATATGGTCGATAAGCTGAATACATTTATGATGTCTGGCGTAAAGGAATTTTGGATTATCGACCCCATTAAGCGCTCCGTTCTGGTCTATGGCTTCAAGGATTATGAAATCGATGAATATGCCACTTATCAGGAGGGAGATACTTTGCGCTCATATTTTTTCGATTCTTTGGAGATCACTGTGAATGACATATTCGAAGCTTAGGTCAGCTCCTGTAAGGATGATTGTGAATTTTCATTAAAGTAGGATGGGATAACAATGTTAACATCTGCCAAAATCAAAAGTAAGCTAGAAGAATACTCGAAAGATGAGCTAATAGAGTTATTATATGAGACAGTCAATGCCATTAAAGATGCTCAGACCTATGTGTTGGTCAAACTAGAGGGCGAACCAGCCATACTCGAAATTCTAGATAAATCTAAAAAACAAATTTATAAGGAGTTTTATCCAACTCGTGGACTTCCAAAGCTACGGGTGGTTAAAGTTGAGGAAATCCTTCTAGAGATGAAAAAGATTGGCAACGGTACGATTTGGCCTATTGAACTATTAGTGTACTTCTGTGAAGTGGCAGCTCAGTTTATCAGTAAGGAAGGTGACATCTTCGAAGATATGGGTGATTGTTTCACTGATACTTATGAAGAAGTTGTTCAAATGCTCAATAAAGAGAAGACGGCTGAACTATATGAAAGGTATAATGACCGTCTTAAGGTAATTGCCAATACATCTGGTTGTGAATGTTGGGGAATTCATGATGTGTTAAGCTGTTCATATTCTGACCTCATAGGGGTAGATCACGATGAGCAAAATGATGACGCAGATAATTCCCATGGTGTCATATCCTATGCAGCTATGAGTATGTGGCTCAAAATACCCGAGGATGTACGTCAAAAGTACATTAGGAATGTCTGGTGCGGGAAATGCGTAAGCACAACAACCATCCAAGATTTATCGGTACAATGGGATATGCACGGTATTATTTTACAAGGGGACTGCTCCAATTGTGGGCATCAGGTAGCTAGATTTATTGAAAGATGAGATATCAGTGCTCAACTTCCTGAAGATGAACAGAAGACAGTGTTTGATTTCGTGCAATATTTGGTTTGCAAAAACAATCACAATGAGATTGATGACTTCTACAAACTATTGTATCTTAAAGTCGCATGTATGGAAACAGCCACTGCGATCATTTCAAGCTAACGGGTCAACAACTAGAAGGTATTCTATCAAATATTGTCGAATTCAAACTGAATCAACATATACGGTTGAAAGTATTTTATAAATACCGGAGGATGATTCCCATAGAATCTACAATGGATAGAATCCTACAATTCAGAGACGAAAGAGATTGGAAGCAATTCCACAATCTAAAGGATCTCGCCATATCTTTGTCCATCGAATCCAGTGAGCTTCTAGAGAACTTCCAATGGAAGACTACGGAGGATGCTGTAGCGAAGAATAGCGACAAGATTGAAGACGAGTTAGCCGACGTGCTAATCTACGCCATCTTAATGGCGAATGATCTTGGAGTAGATATGGAAGATATCATACTTCGCAAACTAGAAATCAATCGCTTGAAATACCCTGTAGACAAGTACAAGGGTACAGCAGCCAAATCAACTGAAATTATTGATGGAGAAAGTCTATCATGATCATATATGAAGCAACGAAGAAAGAATTTATGTACCATGTTACGAGAAGTACAATTACTAGAATCATTTAAGCTCTGATGAGATAGCTGATGATATCTCGGTTGCCATAGAGTACAAGATACCTGCAACAAACTGCCGGATAGATTTTATTCTTACAGGACTAAATCAAGAGGATGACCTGTCGGTCGTTATTATTGAACTTAAACAATAGGATGAGTTAAATTTAATTGAAGATGAAGATGCGATGGTTCTCACGAAGTTTAATGGGAGATTAACACGAACTCCACACCCATCATATCAAGCATGGACTTATGCAAAGCTTATCTCTGAATATAACGAGGAAGTTGAGAAAGAGAACATCTCCCTGTATCCATGTGCATATCTACATAATTATGTGAAGCAAGAGAATGATCCTTCATACCTATACGCATAGAGCGCCTGTCTTTACCAAAGGGGATGCGGTGATAAAAGTTCCTGCATGCAAATTGACTTGATTAATATCGTTATAATGATATAATATCGATATATGAAAAGTGGGGAGAAGGTGAGTAAACAGTGCCAGTAATCAGACCTAGTTCAGATCTTCGGAATAAATATAATGAAGTTTCTGAATTTTGCCACGAGCACTCTGAACCCGTGTATATTACCAAGAACGGTCATGGTGATCTCGCAGTAATGAGCATAGAAACATATGAAAAGCTCGTCGGCAAATATGAACTCTATAAACTTTTAGATGAAGGAATGGAGGCAATTAGCGCTAAGAAGACTAGACCTTTTCGTGATGCTTTTCATGATCTTCAGAAGGGGATTTCTGAGTGATAATCTACCAAGTAGAAATAACAGTGCCCGCTGAGATTGATCTGCAAGGGATTGTTAATTATATAGCCAAAGAACTCAGAGAACCAACAACAGCACTACGAGTAGTGGCTTCAATCGGTGAAGCTATCTTAGGACTGGAGCAATTGCCTTTAAGAAATGCACCTGTTCGTGATGAAAGGTTAGCTAATCAAGGTATGAGAATGCTGATTGTAGAAAACTACATTGTTTTTTATATTGTTTCTGAACAGGATAAAATTGTGCATATCGTTAGAATTCTATATAGAAAACGGGAATGGGTCAATTTATTGTAGTTTACTATGTTACCAGATACGACACTTGTTGAGTGTGTGGTAAAGCTATATCCGGTGAATTAATATTACGTTTGGAGGATTATCAGATGGCAAAAGTAACTAAACGACCAACACGAGATGAGTTTGTTATGGAGGAAATAGGAAATCAAATCACTGAAGCATTTCAAGAGGAATCAGATATTGTATTAACAGTGTGGGGATGGGAAGAGCCAGTGCGTGGCCAGATCATACTCATGGATTCAAGAACAGGGACTGTACATGTTAAACAATCACTCGATACTGTTAAAGTGAAGTTCATGGATATAATGAAGCTAGATTATCCTAGAGAGTAGTCCTCTTTGTATTGTTCATAGTTGCTCTGCTATCCTTCCATAAAAAGAAGTAGACCCCCTTGAGTTTGGAGAACCGGGAGGTCTACTTCTTTCATATCCATATAGCCAACCGCCTTGAAGGCAATCTATTGCATGAAAGTGGGTGTTGTAATACGTAGTTTCAAACGCCAATGATTATTATTGGTACTTACAATAGGGAACATAGGAGGATTTCATGGCCTGGAGCAAATTGAAGCAACAGCTGGAGAGCTTTCTCTGTCCTGCGTTATGTAGAAGAGTCGAATACCGTTCAACCAGCTATCGCTATTTACCCGACAAAGCAGGGCAGTGTTATATTGCGGTAGATAAGAAGAACGTACTCAACATGAGTGATACAACAACCTTAATCAGATGGTATCAAACGGAGCTAGAAATTAAGAATGATCCAGATATCCAAATTCCGATCAGCAATGAAGAAATTGAAGCACTGAGAAAAGATACCAAGGGGATGGTTCCGGAGGATCGTCTAAAAGTAATTGCAAGAAGTAGAAAAATATCAGAATATGCAAAAGAGCTATTCTCTGCACAGTCAGCATTAACAAAATCAAACTTCATCGTTGTAGCTACTAAGTTTTTATCTGCTTCTATAGAGGAAAGCTTAGAGAGCAATGATATCTTATTGAATATTCTAGCCTTGGTGGATAGACGAGTTGGGAAAAAACGAATTCTAAACATGGGCGAGAAGATGAAGTTAAAGCATCCAATTGTGCAGTATTTCTATGAGCTACGGCATAGTACGTTATGAGGCTTCGGCTTGTGTCTCGAATTTCACTTCTGGTTGTCTTTACTGTATGGTAAAGTCCGGCTATTTTCTGAAAAACGAACTCTTCCTAGGTTAATTATAGCATTTCAAAAAATGTAAATATAGACTATTTATTCTCATTTTTCACTGCTACAATGCATAAAAGAAATGGAATGAGTAGGAGAGATGTAGCATGAGCTCTTTGGTTCTCGGTTTTCAGGAAATGGAAAAAACGCAGCTTTTGCTCGTTGGCGGAAAAGGGTTAAATTTAGGGAAATTATCAAAAATTCAAGGAATACAAGTACCAGAAGGATTTTGTGTTACAACCGGGGGATATCAACAAGCCATCGGACAAAACGAAATGTTTCATGCTTTGTTGGATCAACTAACACAGTTAAAAATAGAGGATCGAGATCAAATTGGTGAAATCAGCAGGAAGATCCGACAAATCGTTATGGAAGTTGAAATCCCTTCTAATGTTGTGAAAGAAGTTACTCACTATCTATCCCAATTAGGCGATGAACTTGGCTTTGCAGTGCGTTCTAGTGCGACTGCTGAAGATTTACCACATGCCTCTTTTGCTGGTCAACATGACACCTATTTGAATATTATCGGCATCGATGCCATCCTGCAGCATATTAGCAAATGTTGGGCTTCCCTATATACGGATCGCGCGGTAATCTATCGTATGCACAATGGATTTGACCACAGTCAGGTTTATATATCCGTAATCGTTCAAAGGATGGTTTTCCCACAGGCTTCAGGGATTTTATTCACCGCCGATCCAATCACTTCCAACAGAAAGCTGCTATCCATTGATGCCAGTTTTGGACTTGGAGAGGCACTGGTCTCTGGCTTAGTATCTGCCGATTGTTATAAAGTACGGGAAGAGGAAATCGTAGATAAGAAGTTAGCAAGCAAAAAATTGGCTATCTATGGACGAGAAGAAGGCGGAACAGAGACAAGGCAGATCGATCCTGATCAGCAAGAGATACAAACACTTACTGATCAACAAATTCTCCAACTGGCACGCATCGGAAGACAGATCGAAGCTTATTTGGGCAGCCCACAAGATATCGAATGGTGTTTGGTCGATGATACGTTTTATATTGTCCAAAGCCGTCCAATCACGACTTTATACCCGATCCCTGAAGCGAATGATCAAGAAAATCACGTCTATGTATCTGTCGGTCACCAACAAATGATGACCGACCCCATGAAACCATTGGGATTGTCTTTTTACCTGTTAACGACCCCTGCACCCATGCGTAAAGCCGGTGGAAGGTTGTTTGTTGATGTAACACATATGCTGGCTTCACCTGCAAGCAGAGAAATCTTATTAGATACCCTGGGACAATCCGATCCGCTCATACAAGATGCACTTATGTCCATCATAGAGCGAGGAGATTTTGTGAAATCGTCACCAGTTGATAATAAAGTGCCGAGTCCCAGTAATAGCAATAAAGGTATATCGTCTTCGGGTTTTCAAGCACAAATCGATAACGACCCGACAATCGTTTCTGACTTGATTAAGCGTACTCGAACATCGATAGAAGAGTTAAAGCATAACATCCAAACGAAATCAGGATTAGATTTATTTGATTTTATTCTAGAAGATATCCAGCAATTAAAGAAGATTTTATTTGACCCACAAAGTTTGGGTGTGATTATGGCTGCTATAGATGCTTCATCATGGATCAATGAAAAAATGAACGAGTGGTTAGGTGAAAAAAACGTAGCAGATACGCTTTCTCAATCTGTACCAAACAATATTACTTCGGAAATGGGTCTGGCGCTACTGGATGTCGCAGATGTGATTCGTCCTTATCGAGAAGTCATTGATTATTTGCAGCATGAAAAAGATGATAACTTTCTGGATGAACTGATTAAGTATAATGGTGGACTGGAATCCCAAGACGCTATCTATGATTATCTCAGCAAATACGGAATGCGATGTCCCGGAGAAATTGATATAACTAAAACGCGTTGGAGCGAAAAACCAACTACACTAGTATCCATGATTCTTAGTAATATCAAAAACTTTGAGCCTAATGCTGGCAAGCGGAAATTTGAACAAGGGCGACAGGAAGCTTTGGATAAAGAACAAGAGTTATTAGATCGATTAAAGCAATTACCGGATGGTGAACAAAAAGCCAAAGAAACAATAAGAATAATCGACCTAATCCGGAATTTCAGTGGGTTTAGGGAATATCCCAAATACGGCATGGTTAGTCGCTACTTCGTTTATAAGCAGGCTTTACTGAAAGAAGCCGAACAGCTCGTACAAGTGGGCGTTATTCATGAAAAAGAAGATATATACGATCTCACTTTTGAAGAACTTCACGAAGTCGTACGCACGAATAAACTAGATTCCCCGGGTTGCATGGTCGAGCAGCAAGCAAAGCTTACGACCAGACGGATCATCAGCAAACGAAAAGACGAGTACAAATTATATGAAAAACTAAGTCCACCACGTGTTATCACTTCTAATGGTGAAATCATTGTAGGTAAGTACAAACGAGAAAATCTCCCAGCAGAAGCTATTGTAGGTCTGCCTGTTTCTTCCGGAGTTATAGAGGGACGAGCACGTGTCATCTTAAACATGGAGGATGCTGATCTAGAAGATGGAGATATATTAGTGACCTCATTTACTGACCCAGGCTGGACAACATTGTTTGTATCCATTAGAGGACTAGTCACCGAGGTTGGTGGATTGATGACCCATGGAGCAGTTATCGCACGTGAATATGGCATACCAGCAGTTGTCGGAGTGGAGAATGCTACCAAGCTGATCAAAGATGGGCAGCGAATTCGCGTGCACGGAACTGAAGGGTATATCGAAATATTGTAATGGCTGCTATAAAATCACCAGTATTTCTATGAGTTACGGATTAGCACGTTATGATGAGGCATATCGGCTTGAATGCTTAACATTATTTCTATTGTTTAAGCATGTTTTAATAGGATATAATATACCCATACACGTATAGATAAAATTATATATTATCCACTTAGAGGAGGTCATTTGATGGAATACACAGACCCAATGAAAATGCGGCTAAAGCGTATAGAGGGCCAGGTTCGCGGCGTGCTTGGAATGATGGAGAAAGAAAGCAACTGCAAAGAAGTAGTTAGTCAATTGTCGGCTATTCGGAATGCTGTGGATAAGACAATAGCAAATATCGTAGCTACCAATTTAGAGCATTGTATTCTTGAGGAACAAGAAGCTGGACGAGATACAAGTAAAGTAGTGAAAGAAGCCGTTGAATTGCTAGTGAAAAGCAGATAATAAGCATTAATATTTGCCCGTGTGACAGATATCACAGCACTACCGACGCAGATCATAGTATGATAAACTCATACCCATAGGGGTATGAGTTTATTTATTATATAGAGGAGAGATCATTATGTCCAAAAAAATTGCTATCGTTGGCGGGGTAGCTGGCGGGGCCTCAGCTGCCGCAAGGCTTCGGAGGTTAGACGAAAAAGCTGAGATTATTCTTTATGAACGGGGAGAGTTCATTTCGTTTGCAAATTGTGGACTGCCGTATTATATAGGTGAGCTGATAGAAGATCGCGGGAAGTTATTAGTGCAAACACCCGAAAGTATGAAAAAGCGATTTAATATTGATGTCCGGATAAACAGTGAAGTTGTTGAGGTTCATCATGAACATAAAAAAATTAAAGTACAGAGCAAAGATAGGGGAACATATGAGGAAGTATATGATTATTTGATTCTGTCACCGGGTGCTAAACCGTTAATGCCGAAGATTCCCGGAATAGAAAGCAAAGCCATTTATACATTGAGAAACATTCCGGATACAGACCGCATCAAAGCGGTCGTTGATCAAGGAGGCCCCCTTAGTGCTGTTGTAGTTGGTGGGGGGTATATTGGTGTAGAAATGGCTGAGAATTTACGGCATCGTGGTTTGAACGTGACATTGGTTGAGGCTGCTCCGCATATTTTGGCGCCGTTTGATTCAGAAATGGTGACCATTGCTGAAAAGGAAATGGAAGACCATGGAGTTCAATTGTTATTGGGAGATGGAGTCAAAGCGTTTGAAGAAACAGAAACAGGAGTAACTGTGCATCTTCAAAGCGGCCTTTCCATCAGTACAAACATAGTCATCCTTGCCATCGGTGTCATGCCTGATACCGGATTTCTACAAACTTCAGGTATTGATCTCGGACCCAAAGGGCATATCGTAGTAAATGAACACATGCAAACAAATTTAGATGGTGTTTATGCTGTAGGAGATGCAGTTGAGATATTGGATTTTGTTCTTTTACATAAGACAGCTATACCATTAGCAGGCCCCGCAAACAAGCAAGGAAGGATTGCGGCAGATCATATCTGTGGATTGGATTCTGCTTATAAAGGCACACAAGGAACAGCCATCATCAAGATATTTGACCTTACTGGCGCTAGTACCGGAACCAATGAAAGGACATTACAGAGACTAAATACACCGTATCATTCCATTTATTTACATCCGGCATCCCATGCAGGATATTATCCAGGAGCCACGTCGATCGCCTTAAAACTGTTATTTGATGATCAAGGTAAAATTTTAGGTGCACAGGCTTTTGGCAATGACGGCGTAGATAAGCGTATTGATGTGATCGCAACGGTGATTCGCCTTAACGGAACCATATATGATTTGAGTGAGTTAGAACTTTCTTATGCCCCACCGTTTTCATCGGCAAAAGACCCGGTAAACATGGCAGGCTATTTGGCGGAAAATGTATTAACAGGCCAATTGAAAGTATTTACCATACATGAATTAGAAGAACGTGATCTTAATAACACGACATTGTTGGATGTTCGAACGAAAGCGGAATATGAGACAGGACATATTGAAGGTGCTGTAAACATACCCGTTGACGACTTAAGGGAACGCTTGAATGAATTAGATGCAAATAAAGAGATCTATGCTTATTGCGAAGTGGGTTTACGCGGATATATATCCGCAAGAATTCTTACACAGCATGGATTAACGGTGAAGAATATGACTGGAGGCTACAAGACCTATCGTATGTCCAGATTTACACCTAGTATGATAGAGTAGTTATTCTTTCAAATATGTAATTGCACCATGGAGCACTTTCGCGATGAAAGTGTTCTTTTTCTTGGTAAATTAATAATCACTTGCAAAAGACAAAAACTTATATATAATGTATGTTAGTGATAACTAACATAATTTACTGAAAAGAGGTAACCATTTATGTCCATTCTTAATCGTTTAGCCCGGTTATTAGAAACCAAAGCACTAAAAATGATTTTAATCTCTATTGTACTCATCGCAATCTTTGCAATCGGAGCGCAATATGTAAAAATGGCGACAGGAAATGATACATTGGTCAGTAGTGATTCTGAAGTATATCAAGCCAACCTTGCTCTAGAAAAAGAGTTTGGTGGTGAGTCAATTATCGTTATGTACGAGAATGATAATCTTAAAGATCTGCTTACTATAACCAATCTTAAGCATATGGAAGGTTTGGAACAACTGCTTGAGGCAAATGAGAATATATACAGCATCATCAGCCCGGTAATGCTTATGAACCAGATGTCTGGGGGGTTGGGGTTGTCTGAAATTATCGATGACCGTGCACTTGATCATATGATCTATGATAACGAAGGAAGACTTAAAGACATCTTCAAAAAGTTAATCTTGGATGACAAATATATGATGATGTCGATTACATTCCAAGGCGAGGTCAGTGATGCTGACAAGAATGTTGCGGTTGAATCGATCCGTTCTTATCTTGAACAGAAACCTTTAGAAACAACAATAACCATGCTCTCTGGAAAACCGGTATTGGATGCTGCAATTCGTTCTTCCATGCAGGATAGCATGAAGAAAATGATGATGCTTGCCATCGGAATCATGATTATCGTGTTATCCATTATATTCAGAACAAGATGGCGATTACTGCCCTTGGTTATCATCTTAATTGCGGTAATAGGAACCGTTGGGTTCATGGGCTGGGTTAACATTCCAATCACCATGGTATCGATGGCGGTATTTCCAATCCTTATTGGTCTTGGAATTGACTATGCCATTCAATTTCAAAGCCGTTATTCTGAAGAAATGAAAGAAAATGATAATCATATACACAATAGTTTATATCGTACGGTCACCAAGATGGTTCCTGCAGTCTTGATTGCTCTCATTGCGACATCGTTGGGTTTTATTGCGCTTTACACTTCACCTGTCCCGATGATACAAGACTTCGGAAAAATGTTGACGGTTGGCATGATTATCAGTTTTTTTGTAGGCGTATTCCTATTAATCCCATTACTCTTCAAGAGAGATTATTTATTCGCGACCCAAAAGTCCATTATTCACTCAACAAAAACTAATAATTCTACATGGTTTGAACGCTCCATGGGTGCCTTTACCAAAAAGCTTGTTAATTTCAGATGGGTCATCATTCTACTGGCCTTTATTATTGCCGGATTTGGGATATGGGTGGACTTAGATGCTGGGGCAGAAACTGATTTTGAAACTTTTATGCCACAGGATATCCAAGCCTTGGGGGATATTCATAAACTTAGAGATATCGTTGGGTCAACCGATCAAGTTTCCATTGTGTATGAGGGTGAGAATATTCTGTCAGCCAATTCTGTGAATTGGATTGAGGATGTGACCAACGGAATTAGCACAAATTTTCCTCTGGTTGTAGTAGAATCCAATTCAATCGTTAAAGTGATCAAATCATTAAACAAAGGAGAAATTCCCGAGAGCGAAGCATTAATTAAGCAATTGGAGTCTGTCCCGAATCAACAAAAGAAAGGACTTATTAATGACTCAGAGACGAAAGGTGTTATCCATCTTGGCATTAAACACCTGGAAGCTGAACCGCTTAAAGCTTTTATTGAAGATTTAGAACACTACCTTCACGATAATGAATCTGAGTATATAAAAACTACGATTACAGGTAAATCTGTGTTAGATGTAGAAATGGTTTCTGCCTTAACGACTGGAAGATACAAGATTACTTTGCTTGCCATGGGACTTGTCTTTATAGGTTTGTTCGTGGTTTACCGACAGCCAGTCAAAGCTTTCATCCCTTTGTTACCGATTATATTAATCATCGGCTGGTCAGGAGCTGTAATGCACTGGACAGGAATAAATTATACCCCGTTAACAGCAACTTTAGGTGCACTTATTATCGGAATTGGCACGGAATTTACGATTCTAATTATGGAAAGATTCTATGAAGAACGTGATAATGGAAAATCTAGCATAGAAGCCATCAGCATATCAAACCAAAAAATTGGGAAATCAATTTTCGTTTCATCCATCACTACGATCGGGGGCTTTAGTGCTTTGCTTGCATCAGACTTTGTGATTTTGAGTAATTTTGGTATGATGACCTTGATCAATATCTCGTTGGCTTTGTTTAGTACAATTGTAGTGATGCCGGCTATTTTGATTGTTTTAGATCGTTTTATAAAAGTGAAGCCTGTAAAAGAAAATGGTGCACAAACGGGATAGGTAGGAGGTTGCTAACCATGAGGGATAAAACAGAACAAATTTTACAAGCGGCTGTTAAAGTATTTATAAAGAAAGGATTTCAGGCATCCACTCAGGAAATCGCTGAAGAGGCTGAAGTTGCGGAGATTACTTTATTTCGTAAATTTTCTACGAAACAAAACTTATTTATTACAGTGATTAAGAATGTTCTAGAGAAGCAGTTCAGTTCCAAAATAATGAAATTAGCGGAGCAAGAAGATACAGAAGAATTTTTCGTGAAAATTATGGACGATCGCCTGAATATGCTTTCAAAGAATGTTTCTCTTGTGAGAATGCTGATCTCAGAAAGTCTAAAAGGCAATTTGACCGACGAAATCAATTTCCCGGTCATCATACAAGCCCATTTAAAAAAGGCATTGGATCATCATTTTGATCTAAACAAGCGCATGGTAGATACGGCACTATGTGTCAGACAACTGGCAGGAATATTCTTAAGCCATATCATTATTCCACATGACGAGCCTTACTTTAAGTTGAGTAATGAAGCTAAGGAAATTCTGCTAAATAAATATATGAGGTCACTTATGGTATTGTTGGATTAGGACAGCTTACAGCATATCCAGCAGAGCTTTTTTCTCCTCTGATAATATTCACCCTCCTTATGATGTTATACGGCTAAGGAGGTTTTTTGGCATCTGAAAAATTCGCTGCTCAGAATACAATGATGTTCAGGTGAAATACTAATAAATGAAGGACAATAGATTTTGAAAAAGGAGGAAAACGCATTGGAAGTGATTGTAAACAAAGTCCTAGATGCCAAAGGATTGGCTTGTCCTATGCCTATTGTAAAAACTAAAAAAGAAATGGATACACTTGAACCGGGTCAAGTTATGGAAATTCAAGCCACCGATAAAGGTTCAACGGCTGACTTAAAAGCATGGGCCGAAAGCACAGGAAACCAATATTTAGGAACAGTGGGGGACGGGGATATTCTTAAGCACTATTTGCGTAAAGAAAGCATCCAGGAAGAAAAACCTGAATCCAAACACCCATACGTGACTACATTAGATGAGTTATCCAAGAAGATTGCAGGAAATGAGAAAATAACCGTGTTGGATGTCAGAGAATCCGCAGAATTTGCATTTGGACATATACCGGGAGCCGTTCATATTCCACTTGGTGAACTGGAGGAGCGTTTTGAAGAGCTGAATAAGAATGACGAAATTCATGTTATTTGTCGTACAGGCAGCCGCAGCGATTTTGCTTCACAAAAATTAGCGGAAAAAGGCTTTGGAAATGTTAAAAATGTGATTCCCGGTATGCAAGAATGGACAGATTCTTTAGAGAAAACCCACTAAAGTAAAGGGGATGTAAACATTGAAAATTGCAATAATTGCTGCAAATGGCGGAATGTTCGATGCATATAAAGTATTTAATGTCGCAACTGCAGCAGCAGCAACAGATGCAGAGGTCGGTATATTCTTTACATTTGAAGGATTGAATTTAATTCATAAAGATGCTCATAAGAACCTCTCTATGCCGGCTGGAGCAGAACATTTTCTAGAGGGCTTTAAAAGGGCTAATGTTCCGCCTGTCGATGAGCTTGTGCAAATGGCATCAGAGATGGGTGTGAAGATGACTGCCTGTCAGATGACGATGGATGTGATGCAGTTAGAAAAAGAACATTTTATCGAAGGTATTGATGTCGGCGGCGCTGTTACCTTTTTAGCTTTTGCCAAAGATGCTGATGTAACTCTTACATTCTAAAAGTTGGAGGTAATTTGAGATGACAATAACTGCTGTAAAGTCGATTGATGTCAAAGAGCTGACCCGAAAAATACTAAATGGAGACCGAATATTTATTCTTGATGTCAGAAATACGGGGGACTTTGACGATTGGAAAATTGAAGGGGAGAATGTTGAGGTCATAAACAAGCCTTATTTTGAGCTGATCGATGACATTGAACCTATTATGAACCTGCTGCCAGAAGGGGAAGCCATATATGTTACTTGTGCAAAAGGTGGTTCATCCGAATTTGTTGCTGAGCAAATTGCTAAAGCTGGGTATGATCATGTTTATTCGATCGAAGGCGGAATGAATGCTTGGAGTGAACATTTAGAACCCATAAGAATAGGGGAGCTAAACAACGGTGCAATTTACCAATTTGTAAGAATCGGCAAGGGCTGTCTTTCTTATTTAATAGAGTCTAATGGGGAAGCTGCTATTGTAGACTCAGTGCGTATAACCGAACCTTATGAACAATTTATTCAACAGCACAAGCTAACGCTGACCCATTTGATTGACACACATCTTCATGCAGACCATATATCAGGAGCGAGAGCTTTATCGAAAAAGATGGGCGGAACCTATCATTTGCCGCCTAAGGATGCTGATGAAGTAACATTTGATTATACGCCGCTTGAGGACGGAGATGAAATCATTGTTGGAGATATCACAATTAAGGCCATTTATTCACCTGGACATACCATCGGTAGTACCTCGTTAATCGTTGATAAACAATATTTACTAACGGGGGATATTCTATTTATTGATTCTATTGGTCGGCCGGATCTGGCAGGAAAAGCTGATGATTGGGTCGATGACCTTAGACAAACACTTTATCAACGTTACAAAGAATTAGCCGATCAGTTAATAGTCCTCCCTGCCCATTATATGGGGATTAAAGAAATGAACGAAGATGGAAGTGTATCGGAACAAATAGGTAAGCTATATAAAGAAAATCATGGCTTAAATATTAATGATGATACGGAATTTCGTAAAATAGTTACTGAAAATTTACCGCCGCAGCCAAATGCGTATCAAGAAATTCGACAAACGAACATGGGTAGAATCCAACCGGATATAGAGGCTCAAAGGGAAATGGAGATCGGACCCAATCGATGCGCGGTGCGTTAAGTAGCAAAAAGGGTGCATCAAAGCACCCTTTTACATAGTAGTTGACAATAGAATAGAAACCATATATTATACGTATAGGGGTATGGGTAATGCATTTTGCAAATAGATGAGAAAAGGGGGAAATAATGTGCTAAAGAAATTTATACCATCTTTAGAATGGATTCCGAATTATAAAAGATCAGATTTAAGTGGAGATATTTCTGCGGGCTTAATTGTTGCCATTATGCTTATCCCTCAAGGAATGGCCTACGCAATGTTAGCTGGGCTTCCACCAGTAATCGGATTATACGCTTCTACTATTCCTTTGATTATTTATGCATTATTTGGAACATCCAGGCAGTTAGCGGTTGGCCCAGTTGCAATGGTTTCTTTATTAGTTTTAGCAGGTGTATCGACGCTTGCTGAACCAGGATCCGAAGAATATATTGCATTGGTTTTATTGTTGATGTTGATGATTGGTGCCATTCAGTTTTTAATGGGGGTACTACGTCTCGGGTTTTTAGTCAATTTTTTATCTCATGCGGTGATAAGTGGGTTTACGTCTGCTGCTGCGATCATTATTGGATTAAGCCAACTCAAGCACTTACTCGGAGTGAAATTGGAAGCTGATAAAAATGTTTTTCTAATTCTATGGGAATCCATGACAAGAATATCCGATATAAACGTAATTACATTTGGGATTGGGTTACTCAGTATCCTTTTGTTAATAGGAATTAAAAAATATGTACGCAAAATACCTGGTCCTCTTGTTGTAGTAGGACTGAGTATCTTGTTGGTTTATTTTTTACAACTGCAATATGAAGGTGTGAAAATAGTAGGTGAAGTACCTCAAGGCCTTCCCTCATTATCGTTACCTCTGTTTAATATGGCATCCATTATTACTTTGTTACCTATTGCTTTCACCATTTCATTTATTGGATTCATGGAATCCATTGCTATGGCTAAGGCCATTGCGATGAAAGAAAAGTATAAGGTCGTACCTAATAAAGAATTGATAGGTCTGGGACTTGCAAATATGGGGGGATCATTTTTTGCAGGTTATCCGGTTACAGGCGGGTTTTCTCGATCCGCTGTTAATTATCAAGCTGGAGCCAAGACACCACTCGCTTCGATTATAACAGCGATCCTCATTCTTTTAACGCTGTTATTCTTTACAGGATTCTTCTACTACCTTCCAAATGCAGTACTTGCTGCCATTATCATGGTAGCCGTATACAGCTTGATCGATGTAAAAGAGGCTAAGCATTTATTTAAAGTTAAGAGCATTGATGGTTGGACTTGGGTGCTGACTTTTATTGCGACACTAACCATAGGCATTGAACAGGGGATATTGATAGGCGTTGGATTTTCATTGCTCATTTTCATATGGAGAAGTGCCTATCCTCATGTCGCTGAATTAGGTTATTTAAAAGAAGAAAAGGTATTCCGAAATATTAAACGTTATCCAGAGGCACAAATCGATCCTGAAATCATGATTTTTCGAATAGACGCTTCGCTCTACTTTGCTAATATGACTTTTTTGGAAGATAAATTGGCTGAACGGTTAGCGGAAAAACCACAAACCAAATGGATTGTTCTAGACTTCTCTAGCGTGAACTCCATTGATGCTGTTGCGATTCATTCTTTAGAAGAGATCATGGATTCGTATAGAGAAGGTAACATCGAGTTTTTATTAGCTGGAGTGAAAAATATCATTAAGGATTATTTGCACAAAGCAGAATGGGATATCAAATATGGTAGCCGACTTCATTATTTAAATATAGAGCAAGCATTGAAGTCTATTAAGAAATAGAGGGGGTTAATGCATGTATGAATCAGAATTAAGAAAAAACAATGAAGAATTTATTCAAAAGATAAACGAATTTAATCCTACTTTTTTTGATGAATTAAAAAAAGGACAAACACCTGAGTTTTTCGTATTATCTTGTAGTGATTCACGAGTGAGTCCTTCAGTTATTACGCAGATGCCTTTAGGCCATATGTTTGTGCACCGCAATATAGCGAATCAAGTAAATACAGAGGATGAAAGCTTCTCGGCTAGCTTGTACTATGCAATAGAAAAACTGAATGTTAAAAAGATTATCATTAAAGGACATACAGATTGTGGAGGAGTCAAAGCTGCTTGGTTAGATCAAGACGATGAAGAGATGAAGGGTTGGATATCAAAAGTCCGCAAAAGCCTACCGCATAAAAATACAGCAGAAGACATTACACTGAATGAATTGACGAAAATAAATGTACTCAAACAAGTGGAGCACTTAAAGGAACATCCAATTTATAAAGCCTATGGAAAGAATGTAGATGTGATTGGTTGTTTGTTTCATGTTGAATCCGGCGAATTGGAAAGAATTTATCCTGAAAATAGCCCTTGACAATATACCCCACGGGGTATATCATAAGTAATTGTAAAGGGGGGAAACAAGTGAAAGAAAATAAATATTATATTATTTTTTTCGCAATACTGATTGGTTATATTGGTTATAAACTATTCCTTCCGAATGGATTTGAACATATAAGCACGGATCAATTAGCTGACATGCTGAATAATCCGGATCATAAAGAAGCTTATTATGTTGATGTTCGTGAGCCTCATGAATTCAATGCGGGACATATAAGAGAAATGAACAACGTTCCTTTAAGCCAATTGGAGAATAATTACGAATTAATTCCAAAAGATAAAACGATTGTAATTATCTGCCAAAGCGGTAAAAGAAGCCTTCAAGCTGCCAAAACATTAAAAGATCTAGGATACCAAGATATTATAAATGTGAAAGGAGGTATGCTTGATTGGGAGGGAGCAGTTACAAAGTGAATATAATAAATAAAATAATATTATCCTAGGAGGACATACAGATGAAAATTATAGCGAATCAAATATTAGATGCGAAAGGGCTAGCTTGCCCAATGCCGATTGTAAAAACAAAGAAAGCGATCAATGAGTTAGAATCAGGACAAATCTTAGAAATTCATGCGACAGATAAAGGAGCGAAAAACGATTTGGCAGCTTGGTCAAAATCCGGCGGCCATGAGTTAGTAAACGATACAGAAGAAAATGGTGTATTAAAGTTTTGGATTAAAAAAGGTTAACAAATATAAACTGAAGGAGGAAAATACAATGAAGACGGTACAAGTAACTGATGAGACTATGGATAAAGTGGTTCGGAGTAATAAGATTGTACTCGTTGATTTCTGGGCGCCATGGTGCGGACCTTGCCGTATAATCGCTCCTGTCCTGGAGCAGTTGGCTGCGGAAGTAGAGAAGCATGCAGTTATTGCTAAGCTAAATGTCGATGAAAATCCACTGATGGCATCAAGGAATCAAATTCAGGGCATTCCTACAATGAAGCTGTTTGTTAATGGACAGGTCGCTAAGACCTTTGTAGGTCTGCGGAAGCTTGAGGAACTGAAGGCAGCGATATTGCAATATGCTTAAGATTTTAAAAATTAGGAGGGGGAGTTCATGCAATATACAGTTCAAATGAAGAATAGGATCAAACGCGTGGATGGACAAGTTAAAGCCGTTTTAAGAATGATGGAAGACGGTAAGAGTTGTAAAGATATTGTTGTCCAAATGACGGCTGCCCGTAACGCATTAGATCATGCATTAGGATTGGTTGTTAGTACAAATTTAGAACAATGTGTTAGAGATCAAGTTGAAAAAGGTGAAGATTCAAAGTCGTACATTCAAGAAGCGGTCGACCTGCTGGTCAAAAGTAGATAAATAAATAAATAGTTAAGATCATTTTTTTTAAAATTACGAGTACCTATAGTGGTATGTGTATTATAAAATGGGGAGCTGACAAAATGACAGACAAGAAGAGAACAACCATTATATTATTTAGCGGAGATTATGATAAAGCCATGGCCGCTTTTATTATTGCAAACGGAGCAGCAGCTTATGATCACGAGGTTACTATTTTTGCAACCTTCTGGGGATTAAACGCTCTTAGAAAAGATGCACATGTACCCGTAAAAAAAGGATTATTAGAGAAAATGTTTGGAAAAATGATGCCGCGCGGTGCTGATAAAATGGGGCTTTCTAATATGAATTTTGCTGGAATGGGTCCGAAAATGATTAAACATGTTATTAAAAAGCACAATGCCATGCCATTACCTGATTTAATTAGTATGGCAAAAGAGCAGGACATAAAGCTTGTAGCTTGTACCATGACCATGGATTTATTAGGACTTCACAAGGAAGAATTGTTGGATGGATTGGAATATGCAGGAGTTGCTGCATATCTCGGAGATGCCGAAAAGGGAAATGTAAACTTATTTATCTAATTAAAATTTTATTATTAATAGGGGAGAGAGTGGAATGGTAAAAGAAATAACATCACAAGAACTTGCAGACAATTTGCAGCAAAATACGGAGAGAGCATTTACAATCATTGATGTTCGTGAATATAACGAATACGAGAGTGGGTCTATTCCAGGCTCTGTTCATATCCCACTGGGAGAGATCGTTGATCGGCTTCATGAAATTAATAAAGAAATCGCGCATTTTATCATCTGTCGTTCAGGCGCAAGGAGTGGTCGAGTGAGCGAATTTCTTCACCAACAAGGCTATAACGTTACCAATGTGGTTGGAGGTATGCTTGACTGGGAAGGAAAGGTTCAATAATTTCGAATAGTGGATATGAAGTATAAAATTATTATGGAGGTTTTTATCAGATGAATATTAAAGCGAATGTAATACTAGATGCCAAAGGGCTTGCTTGCCCTATGCCTATTGTAAAAACAAAAAAAGCAATGGCTCAATTAGATCCGGGAAAGGTATTGGAGCTTCAAGCTACAGATAAAGGTTCTACAGCTGATATAAAAGCTTGGTCTGAAAGCACAGGTCACCAGTATTTGGGTACGATTGAAGAGGGATTAGTATTAAAGCATTTTTTGCGCAAGGCTGATGAAGTTAAAGCAGAAAAAAATCATCCACATGTCGTTAATAATGAACAATTACAATCTAAGATTGATGGCAAAGAAAACATTATAGTATTGGATGTTCGTGAATCAGCTGAATTCGTATTTAATCACATTCCAGGTGCACGATCGATTCCATTAGGGGAATTAGAGGAGCGTTTACATGAATTAAACGTGGATGACAACATTTATGTGGTTTGCCGTACTGGAAGCCGCAGTGATCTTGCAGCACAGAAGCTAACCAATGCAGGCTTTAAACATGTAATTAATGTTCTTCCGGGTATGAGTGAATGGACAGGTTCTACTAAAAGTAATTAACATAATACAATACTAAGGGGGCATATGAAATGTCAGTACAAATAATGAATGCTAAAGAAATCGCAAGGAAGGTTATTAATAAAGAGGAGCTCTTCATCTTAGATGTTCGCAATGAAACTGATTTTGTTGATTGGAAAATAGAAGGGGTAAATTTTGAGCATTATAATATTCCGTATTTCGAATTACTTGATGGTGTAAAAGAGATAATGGATAAAATTCCAACGGATAAAGAAATATTAGTGGTTTGTGCCAAAGAAGGTTCGTCAAAGATGGTAGCAGAGATGTTATCTGAAGAAGGAATGACGTCTTCCTACTTAGAAGGTGGAATGAAGACGTGGAGTGAATATTTGGAGCCGATCAAAGTGAGTGATTTGAAAAATGGTGGAACATTGTATCAATTTGTCCGTCTTGGTAAAGGATGCTTATCATACATGGTGGTTTCCAATGGAGAAGCAGCGATAATTGATGCTACACGAATGACAGAAGTATATATAGATTTTGCGAAAGAAATAGGCGCAACCATTACCCATATATTTGATACACATCTTCATGCCGATCACATCTCCGGCGGTAGGAAAATTGCTGAACAAACAGGTGCATCCTACTGGCTGCCACCAAAGGATGCGGGAGAAGTGGTATTCGATTACGAACGTTTAGAAGGCGGTAATGAAGTTAATATCGGAGACTCAACGATCAACATTCATGCATTGTATTCACCAGGGCATACCATCGGTTCTACATCCTTTGTCATAGATGGGCAATTCCTCCTTTCAGGTGACATCTTGTTCATTGATTCAATCGGAAGACCTGATTTAGCTGGCTTGGCTGATGATTGGGTTGTTGATTTAAGAGAATCGCTTTATAAGCGTTACAGAGAATTATCAGAAGAACTTATTGTTCTGCCGGCTCACTTTATGATCATTGAAGAATTAAATAATGATGGCAGCGTTTCTGAAAAATTAGGAACATTATTTGCCCAGAATCATGGTTTGAATATCGACGATGAAAACGAATTTAGAAAATTGGTAACACAAAACTTGCCGGCACAGCCCAATGCTTACCAAGAAATTCGTGAAACCAATATGGGCAAAATTAATCCGGATTCAGAAAAGCAACGCGAAATGGAAATCGGTCCCAACCGTTGTGCGGTTCGATGAGATAAGCAATGAACACAGATGAAAGTATTACTAAAGTAATTATGTTAGTTAGGAAATAATGGAAAACGGTCAGATTATATATGCTCACTTTCGATGAATACGAAAGTGAGCATATACCGAATTCTATTTCTGTAACAATTATCTGAGCTGGAAGATCAAAAATCAATCATTAAAAAGTGTGTACAACGAAGAAACAATTTAGTGGGAGGAATAGTATGATATTTCGTCAATATTTACACACTAACCCTGTAGCGGCCTCATATTTATTTGGATGTGGAGGACTTGCACAAGGAGTAGTGGTCGATCCATTGGAAGAAGAAGTGGATTTCTATATTAAAGAGGCAGAGCAGTTGGCACTGAAAATTGTGTATGTCATTGATACCCATTTACACGCAGACCATGTTTCGGGAGCTAGAAAATTAGTGGAGAAAACAGGTGCTGAATATGTTCTCCACAGCACTGCTGATACACAGTATGCGTTTAAAGCTGTTGAGGATGGAGAAGAATTAATGGCTGGCAATACGAAGTTGACTTTCTTGCATACGCCAGGCCATACACCCGAACATATCTCGATTGTTGTAAGTGATAACAGAAGAAGTGAAGAGCCATGGTTCATTCTTACGGGACATACGCTTATGGTTGGAGATGCAGGACGAACGGAATTAGCTTCTTCTATTGAAGAAGGTGCAAACCATTTATATGATAGCTTAAAAAAGTTAATGGAATTAGATGATCACATTGAAGTATATCCTGGAGCATTTTCCGGTTCTGTCTGTGGAAGAGGGTTGAGTGGAAAACCGATGTCTACAATTGGTTTTGAGAGACGATTCAACCTTGCGCTCCAAAATAATAGCAGGGAAGAATTTGTTGGATTTATGACCGAAAATGTTCCTCCACAACCGGAGAATTTCAAAAAAATGAGAAAAGAAAATCAAGGCATATAATTTAAGAGCTTGAATTTATTTTTAGGCTTTCTTTCGAGGAGGTACTGAATGAATAAAGTGAAAATTGGTATTAAAGAAAATTTTGGGTTATTTTTATTACTTATTGTATTAAATTTTTTCGTAGGTTCCATGGTAGGTATTGAACGAACTGTATTACCGATCTTAGGAGAAGAAAAGTTTGGACTCGCATCGATGAGTGCGGCATTATCGTTTATTGTTAGTTTCGGGTTTTCAAAAGCAATTATCAACTATTTTGCCGGAGCAATTGCTGATCGTTTGGGAAGAAAAAGAGTGTTGATTTTAGGTTGGATAATCGGTTTATTTGTACCAATCTTAATTATCACAGCCCATGCATGGTGGGTTATTATCGTAGCTAATATTTTCCTTGGGTTGAATCAGGGTCTGACGTGGTCAATGACAGTAAATATGAAAATAGATATATCAAAAGCAAATCAACGTGGAACGGCTGTTGGGTTAAATGAATTTGCCGGGTATGTTGGTGTCTCCATTTTTGCTGCTCTGTCAGGGTACATTGCTTCAACTTATGCACTGAGTCCTGAACCGTTTTATTTAGGGATCGGTGTGGTCATAATCGGTTTAATCTTGTCTTTTATCGTGAAAGATACGGATAAACATTTATCTCTTCAGGTTCAGCAATCGATTTTAAGTAATGAAGAGGAAAAGTTGGGACCGAAGGAAGTGTTTCAGCGAACGACTTATAAAAATAAAAACTTATCAAGTGCCAGTTTTTCAGGTTTGGCAACGAACTTAAAAGACGGTATGGCGTGGGGACTGTTTCCTATCTATTTTACTACGGTCGGTTTATCGGTAAGCCAAATCGGTATCGTAGTAGCGGTTTATCCGGCCGCATGGGGGGTTTTCCAGCTATTCACTGGAACCTGGAGTGATAAGATTGGCCGAAAAAAACTGATAACCGGTGGGATGATCCTACAAGCATTCTCCCTTTGGATGATATTGATGGTCAATAGCTTTGAGCTTTGGGTCGTGGGAGCTGCTTTATTGGGTATAGGGACTGCTTTGGTCTATCCTGTTTTGCAGGCTGCAATAAGCGATGTTGCTGCACCTAGTTGGCGAGCGTCATCCATGGGCGTCTACCGTTTCTGGCGTGACAGCGGATACGCTTTCGGTGCCTTGTTTGCAGGTGTTATTGCCGATGTATTTAGCGTCAGCTGGGCGATTGGTCTAGTGGCACTGATTCCACTAATTGCAGGTATTACTGCCCATGTCAGAATGAAAGAAACGTTACAGGTGTAAGCCATTAAAGTATTAACGAGGAAAGTGGGGATGAAATGGAGTTATCTACAATCATAAATATATTAATTGCTTTATTCCTTGTATGGTTTCTGTTCAAGCAATTCGCACCAATTAAGGGATTAAAGGTTTTAAAAGATCAAGAATTTCGGGACAAAATGAAAGCTTCAAATTCCTATTTGATCGATGTTCGAGAACCGCATGAATACAAAACGGGGTACATTGCCGGTGCCAAAAACATGCCACTTTCGCAATTTAAAAAGCATGTCGAAACCATTCCTAAAGATAAGGGGATTTTCCTTTATTGCCAAAGTGGTATGCGCAGCAAAAAGGCGGCAAGAATTCTTAATACAAATGGTTTTTCTGAATTGAGTCATCTTCAAGGGGGTTTATTATCTTGGACGGGGAAAACTAATAAATAAGCATATGCCTACGATGTAAGGATTGCATCTAATCACGATTAGGAGGATTTTATTATGGATTTTCATTATACAGTTACAACTGATAAGTCGGTGGATGATGCCGTTTCAACCCTAGAACAGAAATTAAAAGAGCACAAATTCGGAATTTTGTGGCAGCTTGACCTACCTGCTAAGTTAAAGGAAAAGGGCGTTGACAGCTATACAAATCCTTATCGAATTCTTGAAGTTTGTAACCCGAAGGTGGCAGCAGAAGTATTAAACCGCAGCGAATTAGTAGGTTATTTCCTGCCATGTAAAATTACTGTATTCGAAAGTGAAGGTGTAACGAAAATCGGATTACCTAAACCTACAGCTTTAATAGGTTTGTTAGATGATATTCATTTAAAAACGATAGCTGAAGATGTAGAATCAACTCTTATTAAAGTTTTAAATGAAAGTAAGTAATGGAAGACAAAAAAATACAATGATAAATAAAGGTGCTGAAATTTAGCACCTTTATTTGTTGAAATACGGGGTGTGAAAGATTTAAAATTCAGAACGTCGCAAGACACTCCTTTCCAGATTGCTTTATTTTGCTCTTAATGCTCCAAAAAGAAAAATTGCAATTGAAACTAATAACAGTGATCCTCCAACCATAGCTGTCAAACTCCCCATCGTTTTTTGCCATGTTTCTAAAAAAACTCCTAACGGTAGAATAAATCCACTAATTATTAATGAAATGCTAGCGATTAACATCCATAATTTAGATAAATGAAATTTTGATACTACATTGGATAAGGTCAAAGCTAATAAACCAATGAGGGTCATATGACTATGAACACTTCCCATTCTGTTTGCAAAAAGAACATTATTAACATAATGATCTGCTTCTTTTTTTGCCATGGTCGGTGATTCATTAGATATATCAACTGTACTTTTCAGTAAATCATTATGCTGTTGTTTCACTTTTGGAAGAAAAAACCCTGCATAAACCGCTCCATACAATGATCCAGATAAAACTAAAAGCAAACCTCCAACAATGAGCATTCGATTCATATGTAAATACCACCAACTTTTTAATTATTAATATAACCAATTCGATTTATTTAATACTTGCGCATTATTATTAAGCTGTTGTAAATAATATGATCAAATAATAATTATATCATGGGGGCGATTTAATGAAAGAACCTCAACATCAACCTGGCTTAACATCATCTGAAATGGCTGCTCTTTGGACACAATATGCTTATAATACTGCTCAAAAATGTTTTTTAATACATTTCCTAGCAACAGTGAATGATGAAGATATTCATGTTTTTTTAGTATATGCGATAAAAATAATTGAAAATCAAACAAGGATTATAATAAAATTTTTCAATTCAGAAAATTTACCGATCCCCATTGCTTTTGATGATAAGGATGTTAATGGAAAATCAACACCGCTATTCTCAGATTCTTTCATTTTATATTACCTCAAATATACAACAGTGATTTTAATGACAGCAAACTCACTATCTATCTCATCAGTTACTCGAATGGACGTTAGCAAGTTTTTTCTAGAAGTTATGTCCTCAGCAACCGATTTACACGACCGTATAAGAAAGATCATGCTTTCAAAGGGTATTTACATACGACCTCCTTATATTACTACCCCCAATAAAGTTGATTTTATCCAAAAACAAAATTTTTTAACAGGCTTTTTGGGTAAGAAAAGACCGCTCACTGCTATAGAGATTTCACATATCTTCCATAATTTACAATCCAATATGGTTAGTAAAACAATGATGATGGCTTTTGCTCAGACGGCTTATCCCAAAGAAATTGATCATTATTTCCAACGGGGCAAGGAAATTGCGAAAAAACATATAGACATATTTAGTGAGTTTCTAATGAAAGAAGACATACCTGCTCCCATACCTTGGGATTTACATATAAATGATTCTAAAATCCCCCCTTTATCTGACAAACTCATGATGTTTCTTGTCACTCTTATTTCTGCTTCCGGTGTAGGTAATTATGGTTTAGCGATGGCTGCAAGTCAACGTCGTGATCTCGGGGTTATTTATCCACGACTACTCGGCGAAGTAGCGATTTACGCTGAAGATGGAGCCAATATCGCAATTAATAATGGTTGGATGGAAGAACCTCCTCATGCTACTGACAACAATACTAATTACGCTTTAAAGTGACAAATATTGGAGATTACTCAGGAACCAACGTTGTAGTGTGTTTTATTAAAGATATCGCTCAACCTGAAATCGTTTCTCGAATTCTGTTTGATCACTGAACATTATAAAAAGGAATGAAGTATATCATTAAATTAATTGAACAAACAATGCACAGACCTTATCCAATCTCAAAAGAAAAATGGATCATGCAGCATACTTGGAAAAACCTTGTGTTCTTTCATTACCCAGTATCATTTAGGTTTATCCGTCCGTTGGTTCCATCTTGCTTAGATTTAGACCGATACGACGGAACTTTATGGATAGGAATATATGCATTTTGCATGGATAAGATTCATCTTCGAGGGCTGCCCTTTTCTTTTTTTTCACCTTATTATGGAGTTAATGTAAGAACCTACGTTACATATAAGGGGAAACCCGGTGTCTATTTTTTAAGTCTAGATGCTAATAACAGAATAGCACAAAAAATTTCCCGAATATGGTATCGTTTAAACTATTTCCATGCATATATTACATTCGAACAGAATGAACAATATTATATTTATAATGCTTATCGTAAAAATGACAATAAACATCAGGAAATAAGTATAAAATTCACTCCTACATCACATGAATATTCTACAAAAAAGAATACACTTGATTATTTTCTTGCGGAGAGATATTGTTTATACAGTTTTGATTCTAGGGAAGACCTATACTGTGTTGAGATTCATCACCCCCAATGGTTGTTACAGAATGTTGATGTCCAAATACTAAAGAACACTTATATTGATTATTTAAACTCCTCTCTTGTTAAACCGCCTATTGTTCATTATTCTAAAAGTACTAATGTATTGGTTTGGAATATTCGTAGATTGTAAAACAAGTAGTATAAGATCGTCCAGATTTAAATTAGTCAGACAGTTGATGGAATATCATAGAATAGATTTTACATTTGGAGGATTGACAGAATTGAGAGGAATCCTTAAAACGCCAAAAGTAATATCGCAGTAAGTACTCTGTGTGCGGCAGAGCGCGTATACAACTAGTCCAAGACGTGACAGTCAAGTGTGCGAGAAGTTATTTCAGTAGTTCTAACAATTTCTACTCTGTCTGTATATTAATTGCATAAGGATACGGAGAAAAAGCATTAAAACAAAAGTACTTATAAACGTAAACTTCCATGTCCATGTATGATATTCAATTAAATCGGTATATCTTTCGAATAGAACTTCAATTATCGTTAAAGCAGAGGTATATAAAGCACCTTGTAGAATAATGTTTACATATCCTGAATTGTAAGTGCTTTGATAGAAGTAAATACAAACAACAGGAAACAGTAAAAACTCATATAGAATACTTGTATCAAATTGTTTGGCTAAGAACCTTACAGGATATTCAAGCATTTCATTACTTACTACAAGGACACTAATAAATATTGAAAAATAAGCAGTCAACAAAAAAATATTGATCCAGTCTTTGATTTGTGGCTTTCTTAAACTGAATATCAGAAGGGCAACTCCCACAATCAACAGTCCCCACAAAATCGCCTTTTCCATAAATGAACATCTCTTTTCGTTGTTATATACACATTATAACCATAGTAAAGAATTTCAACATGAGTACTGCCACTTATTTCACTTCCCTTTTCAGGGTCGCAGAATAAAAAAACGCTACCTCCGAAAAAGCAACGGTCTTCCATAGAATAATTTTTATGTTTGGTATTGTATCAAAATTGCACGAAGAAGATAGGGGACACCCATACGAAAGTATCCGGACAGCAAATTGCCAATGCCTCGAATTGTCACGTCACCGGAATAAAAGGGTCGATTGGGAACTCCGTGTAATTTTCTCCATCAGGGCTCTGATGGATGAATTTGGGCACTGGAAACGCCGTTTTCATCCTCTCAAGCAATTAGCATTTCCTCTGTTATTTTCCCGCGGTACCAACTTCAAAGTCTTGCAGGCTTTAATCTATATTGAGATGGCGCGATAGAGGTCCAGCGTTTAAACTGTCTGCTGAAATGATAGACAGAGGAGAATCCTAATTGATTTGAAATCTCTTCGATGGAACTATTCGTAGTTAACAGTAACTCCTTAGCTTTTTTAAGTTTAAGGTTCGTATAGTATTGCCGCGGTGAGCTGCCGTGAACTCTATTGAAGATCCGGTTGCACTGGCTTCTGCTTAAGCCGACCTTTTGAGAAATGTTTAATAGCTGTATGTTGTCAAAGACTCCCTCCTCCAACAAAGTTGCAATCCCATGCGCAATCTCAACCTCATGTTTAGAAACATCGTTCTTCACATCCGTTTGTTTGTCTGGAATGAGATGAATATACTCGGCAATAATCATTAGAATTTGAGCTTGAAAAGAAAGTTTTTCACTTGTAGATAATAACAGGGACAGCTCTTGGTCGGTAATGAAGTAGTCCTTCTTAATAATATGCTTTTGAATGATTTTATCAATGGCCATAACATAGTCGGAGAGATTCGACTGTTTAGCAGTTTTATATGGAATATGGGTCAGTGGAGACGACTTAAGCACCCTCCTTAACAAAGGATCATCTATATCAAAATGAATCGCCATATAAGTGAATTTTTCTGTGCTGTCATTCCTAGTTTTATGCTTAACTCCCGGATTAATAAACATCCAATCCCCTTTTTTGAATTCCACACAATCTTTATCAATCCACTGTAAAACTTTCCCTCCAACACAAAGTGTTAGTTCAAATATATCGTGATACCCGTGACTTAAATTCCAATTCGAATTCTCCACACCAATGATGAACCCGTGAATGAATATCGTACTATTGATGTCCGGAACCAGTATTTTTTTCTGCATTTCTCATACCTCCGCGTTGTTGATCTTAATTAGTATAACATTTTTCTGGATGCTACAAATGGTTAAAAAATAGAGTGGTATATCCATTTTATTTATGAGTGAAACATTTATAATTGGTACAGCAAGGATAAAGCGCTTTCTAAATATAAGGAGGATTCTGGATATGGGTATGCGAAAATGGTTAATTTTTATGACTGCACTCGTTTTGATAATGGCAGCGGGTTGCAGTGGAGGTAATGCAGATACAAATGACAGTGGTACTAATGCTCCGAAGGAAACGAATAATTCAGCTGAGAAAGCTGATAAGAAAGCAGATGAGAAGCCAAAGGAGCCCGTTGAAATTAGCATTATGGGATGGGGGAATGAACAAGAAAGAGAAATTTATGCAAGTGTATTTAAGAAATTCGAAGAAAAGCATCCACATTACAAGGTGAATTACATTTATGTGCCTCAGGATTATGAGACTAAGTTAAAAACGATGATCGTAGGAAATACACTGCCGGATATATTCTATATTGGTGAGAACACGGCAGCAGAATACAGTAAGACAGGGAAGCTGGCAGATTTGGAACCTTATCTCATAACAAACCCAGATCTGGCGGATTTAAGAGCTAACTTTGTTCCAGGCTTGCTGGACTACGGTACAGTTGATGGCAAGGTCTATGCCATCCCTAAAGGCTGGGAACCCTATTTAATGTATATTAACAAAGACTTGTTTACAGCATCAGGTGTAGAAATTCCTACAGGTGACTGGACCACGGAGGAGTTTATGAATATCGCCAGATCCTTAACCGTCAAGGATGGAGATAAGATTTCACAGTATGGTGTCGGATTAGAGACTTGGTGGGGACCGTGGACATTGTTCGCAGGAAGTCAAGGCGGAGAATATTTTAAAGATGGAAAATCAAATTTTAGCGATCCTAAGGTCATTAAGGGTTTAAACACGATGTATGATTTATTCATTACTAATAAATCAGCTCCTTCACCAAATGCAGTTAAAACAGCCGGCATGGGACAGTCACAAATGTTTGAAACAGGCAATGTAGCTATGTATGCCGGTGGAGGTTGGATGATCCCGACCTTCAGACAATCACTTGATTTTGAATGGACTGCAGTGGAAATGCCGCTGGGTGAGGTGCGGGTGAATCCGGTATTCGCGGGAATGTTATCCATGTCAGAGGACAGCAAGAATAAGGATGCCGCAGCGGAATTAATGGCCTTTATATTGAGCAAGGAAGGCTGGATGGAAACCGTATCTATGGGATTGGAAATGCCATCAAATATGAATTTATTTGACGATAAAGAATTAATGACCGAGCCACCGGCACTTGCCCCGAGAATTGCTACTGCTCAGTATCAAGATAACAAGATTCAGTTAGGTTTAGCCCAAACCGGTCATTTCTCAGAGTTTATCGATAAGATTGTTCAGCCTGAGTTAGATAATGCCTTTACCGGTAAGCAAACGATTGAAGAAGCAGCGAAGAAGATTGATGAAAAGGCAAACAGCGAATTGTTTACTAACTAATTGGGCAGGGGGGGTTAACCTTCCCTCTCTCCCTCAAAGTTAAGGAGAGGCATGAATATGAGAAATTTAAATCCGTTGATCAACATTCCTATATTTATGAACTCCTGGTCCAAATTGATGGGGAGAAAAAGGGTGCGTGACAATATAGTGGGATATAGCTTTATCTTTCCAGCACTATTTGGTTTTCTTACCTTTATATTACTTCCTGTAGTGGCTTCCTTTGTCATTGGATTTCTGAAATGGGATCTGCTTACCGCACCTGAATGGGCAGGTATAGATAATTATATTAATTTATTTAAAGATGAAGTGTTTCTTATCAGCTTCAAGAATACAGTCCTTTGGGTAGTCTATTATGTTCCGGCATCAATCGCTTTGTCACTCATATTAGCACTAGCCATGAATCTTCCTTTAAGAGGGATTGCTTTTTTCAGAGCCTTAATCTATATCCCGGTCATTAGTCCACTTCTTGCTGTCGCACTGCTTTTTGTGTGGCTGTATAACGGTGATTTTGGTTTAATCAATCTGATGTTGTCCAAAATCGGTATTGCGCCGGTCGAATGGCTCACGGATGAACAACTCGCGCTGCCCAGTATCGCTCTTATGGCCATTTGGAAGAATGCAGGTTGGAACATGTTAATATTTCTTGCTGCGCTGCAGGGGATTCCTCAACATTTATATGAATCAGCTGAACTCGATGGCGCAACGAATTGGAGAAGATTCTGGAACATTACGTTCCCTCTCTTGTCTCCGGCGACCTTCTTTATCGTAGTCATATCTATCATAGGTGCATTCCAGGTCTTCGGAGAAATTTATATTATGACTAGCGGGGGACCAGGCTATTCAACCCACACGTTATCTTACTACTTATGGTCCAGTGCATTTCAATATAACAAGATGGGATATGCCGGTGCCATTTCAATGATCATGTTTCTCTTAATTCTGATCGTAACTCTCATCCAAAACCGAATTTTTGGTCGCAGAGTGCAGTATGACCTATAAGCGGGGGGTGAATCAGGGATATGTTATTTCAGAAAAGGTTTGGTAAATCTTTAGCTTATATTGCATTATCAGTGATGTCCGCTACCTGTATCGTTCCGTTTATCTGGATGCTGTCGACATCGCTAAAAAGCCAGAAGGAGCTATTCAAGTTTCCTCCTGTATGGATACCGGAAACCTTTCAATGGCACAATTATTCCGATGCATGGCACGCCGGGGGATTGAACTTCAGTTTAATGTTCTATAATACGATGATTATTGCGATCCCGGTGACCGTCTTTACGATTCTTTGCTCATCACTGGCAGCCTATGCGTTCGCTAGAGTTGAATTTATCGGGAGAGATTTTATCTTCACCATGCTGTTAGCATCGATAATGGTTCCCCCTGTTGTCAGCCTCATTCCGCAATTTATTATGTTTCGGGAGTTTGGCTGGTTAGATTCATTTAAACCGTTAATCGTTCCGGGATTATTCGGAAATGCATTTGCCATATTCCTGTTGAGGCAGTTTTTCCATACTATTCCTAAGGAGCTTGAGGATGCAGCCATGATGGATGGCTGTACACGGTTTCGGATCTGGCTGCAAATGTTTTTGCCGCTTTCTAAGCCGGCCATTGCGACCTTGTCTATATTTACATTTCAATTTATTTATAACGACTTTATCGGTCCTTTGATTTATATCAACAGCATGGATAAATTTACAGTGCAGTTAGGGCTTGCATCGTTCAGGGGAACGTACTTAACCCGTTATGATCTGTTGATGGCTGCATCGGTATTTACGATCATGCCGGTCATTATATTGTTCTTATTTGCACAAAGGTACTTTGTCCAGGGGATTACCACTTCAGGATTAAAGGGTTAAATATTAATTTTTATAAAAATGAAGGAGGACTTCTTGTGGCGATAACAGTTGGCTGTTTTGCTTTAGTAGATCCATTTACACCATTGGAGCACCAATTGAAAAGGATTAGAGATTTAGGGTTCAAATATGCGGACGTGACGGATAACCGTGACGGAGGTCAATTGGGAGTGGAGTTTGGTTTTGCCGCAACGGCAAGCTTGGATGGAAATCCCTATGACTTGAAACGGATGTTTGAGGATGCCGGGCTTACGATAACAACATTCTGCGCGCATGCTAATTTGCTAGATCCTTCTGCCCCATGGCGTTACGGAACTTCTCAAATCATTAAAGCGATTCGTTCCGCAGCGGCAATTGGAGTGGAATACGTCATTACAACTGAAGGGGAGCCTTCGACTGAATTCGGTGATCGCTTAGCGGAAGACCAGAAGGTGTTCACAGTTATTGAGAAATTATATGAGCCGCTGAGAATTGCCAAGGATCATGGAATTACTCTGCTTCTTGAACCGCATGGCGAATTAACGGATTCCATATCCGGACTTGAAAAAATCATGCATGGACTGGGTAATGCGGATCATCTTGCGATTAATTTGGATACAGGAAACAGCTGGCTTGGTGGAACAGATCCGGTAGAAATGACCAAAAAGTTTGCAGGGAAAATCAAGCACGTTCATTGGAAGGACCTCCCTGCAGATATGGAAAGTGAACGAGGCAAACAATTTGGCTGCGGCATGAGCACCATTGCACTTGGAAGCGGAGCGATTGATATTAAAGGAGTATATGAAGCGCTCATTGCAGGCGGCTTCGATGGACATACAACTTTAGAGATAGCCGGTGATGAAGCGGTTAAACAAAGTTACCAATATCTAAAAACACTTGGTGCGGAATAACAGAAATCAGAAAGAAAGAGGGAGTAGCTTGCTGACCTATCAAATGAACAAAGATCAATCCATTGATATATATGAAGGCACACAATTATTAACAACATACCATGTTGGTCAAAGTCGTCTCAAGAATTATTTTCATCCTGTAAACATAGGAGAAGGCTATCCTTTAACCTTGGATCAACCGTATGATCATCCGTGGCATCATGGCCTGTATTTCACGTGGAAGTATATTAACGGAATCAATTTTTGGGAGGATACGGGTTCGCCTGAACAGACAGGTCGTATGACGAATGTTGGAGAGCCTCAGGTAACGGTAGAATCCGGTAAGTGTTACATTCGCCAAGTGCTGGATTGGGAAGTGCTTACGGGGGAAAAGTTTATGAAGGAACATCGTAATATCACCATTCAGCCCGTAGATCAGCAGGGCGGTTACCGCATTGATTTTGACTTTTCTTTTAAGAGCTTGAAACCTATGCTGCATTTCGATCGAACGAGTCCGGAGGAATTTCCTTGGGGAGGCTATGCGGGATTATCTTTTCGCCCGGTACGAAGCTTCGGAGGCGGTACGCTCCTAAGTTCAGAGGATGGCGATGATGTTAAGTCCATACACGGGCACACAGCCAAGTGGTGTGATTTCACCGGAAGGTTAGATGGAGGCAGAGAACTTTCCGGAGGTGTTGCCATGTTTGGTCACACGGGAAATCCAAGGCATCCTTCGCCTTATTATGTCTTTGATACGAATGATTTGCAGTTTCTGCAGCCGGCTTTGTTATTTAATGAAGCCATGGTTCTGAATGAATCTCAAGACCTTCGTCTGCGCTATGGCGTCTACATTCATGAAGGTGCTGCTTCAAAGGATCAGTTGGAGAACCAATATCAACAATACATTAGCACATATACAGAGGGGTGAGGAAACATGCTCAGAATTGGTGTAGTCGGATTAAATCTTGGTATGAGGCATGTCGAGGCTCTGCTAAGCGATCTGGATGGGGCAGAACTGACGGCAGTATGCGATATGAAAATCGAAAGGCTCGAATTGGTTAAAGGGGATATTATAAAATTTACGGATTACGATGAATTTTTGGAGAAGGCACCTATAGATGCTGTTGTCATGGCTGTCCCGCATATTGTACACGCCGAATTGTCACTGAAAGCACTGGAACACGGCAAACATTTGTTATTAGAAAAACCAATGGCTATGAATGCCGCAGAATGCAGTTCTATGAATGAAAAGGCGAAAGACCAGGGATTGACAATAATGATTGCACAGAATTGGCGTTACACGCCTTGGTGTTTGGAAGCAAAGAAGATTATTGACAGCGGGGACCTAGGTAAGATTCGTTTAATTCGCTCAGATTGGGTATTGAACTTTCACGATTTTTATCCTCAGGGATTATGGATATACGATGGGAAATTAGCAGGCGGCGGAGCAATTATTAGCTTAGTGGTTCATAATTTAGATTTTCTGCGGTTTCTGTTTGGTGAGGTTCAGACCGTATATGCAAAGCACTTGTACACAGATGATTGGTCAAGTAATGGATCTGAGAATATGTCCATGGTTCAAATGGAATTCCAATCAGGAGCCCTTGGGCAAATGTTGACCTCATATACACCGTTTATTAATGATGATTCCGGTCCGCTTCAAGTATATGGCGATCAGGGAGTATTAACGAAGAAAGAAGGTCAATTAAAGGTCGCTTCCGCTCAGAACTCCACCTCATCCTCTGCAGTGGAGCGAAAGTTTAAGGATGTGTCTGTATCAGACCAATGGGGCAAAGATTTTGCAATTAACCAAATGACCCATTTTATAGACTGTGTTGCACATAGCAAGATACCGATTTCCAGCGGGGAAGATAATATCAATACAATCCGCTTAGTAGATGCGATTTATAAGTCTGCCAAAACAGGCTTACCCGTAGATATTAAATATTAGTTTTATCAAACATAATGGGTTTCGTCCTAGTGCCTTTCACAGGCAACTTCGAAGACGTTTCCTTTATTGATGGCGGTACGCTTGGAAAAAAGAAGGTTTTGGAACGGTATAGTTGATTAAGGAGTGATATAGCAGTTATTAAAGATCAGGGTGATTGTACCCTGGTCTTTTTGAATGCCAGGGAAAATTCGCTCAAATAGTAATGGACAGTTTGATATCAGTGATATTGTAACAATCATAAATCAAGTTGCGTTAGAGCAAAAAGAAATGAATGGTGCTGTCAGCGAAGGAAATCGCGAATCGGCAATATTAGAGATATTCTGGGGTGTTGACGGGTTGTTTATTGAGTAATAGATGCCGATCCTGTATGTTATAGTAGAGCTCTATTTGCGCGTTAGTATTTCCTCTATATGGATATAGGAGGTAATCAGAACCATGGTTGGCATTGTATTAGCAGATGACGAACCGTATATAAGACAGGGCTTTCTGACCATTGATTGGGAACGGGAAGGTTTGGAATTGCTTGGTATTGGCTCCAATGGCATAGAAACATTAGAGTTAGTCCGTAAACATAAACCCAGAATACTATTCACGGATATTCGCATGCCTGGCATGAACGGACTTGATTTGGTTCGAACCGTTAAGAAAGAATTTCCTGAGATCAAGATTATTCTGCTAACAGCTCATCATGAGTTCGATTATGCCGTATCAGCCATTGAGTTGGGCGCTACGGCATTCGTGCTGAAGCCTTCGGATCCGGAGGGAATTATTGAAGCTTGCCATAAGGCCAAAGCACTTATAGAGGACGAGAAGATGAGGGAGCAGAAGGAGCAAAGCTTACTGAAGCAAGTCAAAGCGTATAAGCTAACGATTCAGGACAAACTGCTGCCGGGGAATTCAGAAATCCCGAGCCATGAGGTGATTGACAAGGTCCTGGAATATATAGAATCTCATTATGCGGAAGAGATTACGATGACAACGGTAGCAGAACAAGTGTATTTGAATCCCGTGTATCTAAGTCGTCTAATAAAAAAGGAAACAGGTGCGACCTTCTCTGACATATTGGTGGGATTTCGCCTTAATAAGGCAATGGAATTTATAAAAGATCCCAATATCAGAGTGTATGAAATCTCTAATAAGATTGGGATTAAAGATGCGCGATATTTCGGACAGTTATTCAAGAAGCACTATGGAATGACACCAAAGGAATTTCGGAATCAGCTTATTGATAAACAACGCAAAGGGTGAACCACATGATCCATGCATTGGGTAGAAGTGGAAGGGCTTTCATACAATATCTGAAGGATATGAAAATTCGCAGTAAGATTCTCCTGTCCTTCATTGTACTGAGCATTATTCCCTTGGCCGTTCTATGTCTTATTATCTACCAACAATCAGAGAGTATTATTCAGGAAAAAACCAAGGATTACACAACAGATATTATTGGGGAAATCAGTCAGAATATTGAGATGGAATTCCGTGATATAGACCGGCTAAATTACTCGATAATAACCAATAAGGAGCTGCGTGACTCTTTAATCCAATACAATCGCGGCACTCAGAGTTCGTTTACCGAACTATCCGCTCGCAGGAGGGTGGAGGAAATTCTCTTTGAGATGGCTTTAGATCGAGAGTATATTGATTCGATTTTTCTGATTTCCTTAACTGGAGATGTATTTCACCAGACTTCTACGGGATCGGAGATTGTGTTCTCCTTAGATGCGTCTGACATGGAAAGGCTGAAGGGAAATCAAGGAGATATGATATGGTTCAAACCCAATGAGCAGAGCCGTGTCATCCCGCTTGGAAGTGCGTTTAATGATGTACAAACCCAACAAAAGATCGGCTACTTTGTTCTCAATTTTAGGGAAAGCTTACTCTACAGCACTTACAGCTCAACTAAATTAAACGATACAAGTACGATGTTTATTATCGATCAGGAAGGGCGGATCATGTCTCATTCGAATAAGGACATGTACAACAAGCAACCCGCTGATCCTTATCTAGACAAAATCATAGGTCCAACTACGAATGGTCTATTCAGTGAAGTCATAGACGGAAAGATACAATATGTCACCTACCAGTCTATAGGTCAGAGCGGGTGGAAGATTGTAAGCGTCATTCCGGGAGCTGAATATGAAAAAGAGATTACCACTCTGCGCCATTCTGTGTTACTTATTGTCATTATCTTCTTCCTGTTTGCACTCTTAGTTTCCTATTACTTATCCAATAGCATTTCCAAACCGATTCGCAAGCTGTCGTCGACGATGAGAAGTGCGGAAAAAAAAGGCTTCGAAATCTACATTGATTATTATTCAAGAGATGAGATTGGTTTGCTCACGCACAATTTCAATCTCATGGTAAAGCGAATCAACTATCTAATTACTAGAGTATATCAAGTTCAACTGCTTAAGCAGCAATCCGAGTTGAAGTATTTGATGTTCCAGATTAATCCGCATTTCTTATTCAATACGCTGGAAACAATTAATTGGATGGCTAGGATAAAAGGGGTCCCAGAGGTAGGCAAAATCACCAAAATGCTTGGAGATCTAATGAGAGAAGGGATTAAAGGCCGGGATTTCATATTATTGGAAAAAGAAATTGAGAATATCGAAAAATATATTACCATTCAACAGTATCGATACGGTGACAAAATAATGGTTGTATTTGACATTGAAGACATTGCCAAGAGAACGATGGTTCCTAAATTCCTTCTTCAGCCCTTAGTGGAGAATGCTATAGTACACGGCTTAGAGTCAGTTATTGATAAGGGGACTATTGCTATTACGTGCTCTGTCAAATCGGATCTGTTAGTGGTGTCGGTTTCAGATAATGGCGTGGGGATGACTGAGGAGAAGCTGGCTGAGCTTCGTGAGAGGTTGAAGCATCACCAAGAAGATGGGGAGTTCGGGATAGGGATCAACAACGTACATCAGCGTATTCAATTGCATTATGGGGAAGCATACGGCATTGATATCTATAGCAAAGTGAATGAAGGAACCAAGATTAGCGTGGTATTCCCGATAGAAAAGTAATTATATTCAACATTATGGTTGCGGCAGTCTCATGGTGTGCTTAGATGAGAACCCTTACAATACAAATAAACCACAAACAATAAAGCAAACGTTAAGACAATGGGGGAACAGGGGGTAAAGCATGCATGAGTAAATGGACAGGGAAGGTCTTGTTGACAGTCATCGTCACTATGTCGTTGGTGCTAACTGGATGCGGGTCCAACAACGGTGCATCGACCGCCGCTGAAAACTCAAGGGTAGACGGTCAAACCAAGGAAATCCGAATGCTATCCTACGACTGGAATACCGAAGGCGATACCTTAGCTGCTATCTACGATGATATTCTGGTAGAGTTCAATTCACGTCCGGATTTGGATGCTACGCTAGAGGTTCAGCGCATATCGGGCAAGCCTTACTGGACCAAGTTGAATGCGGTTATCGCTGCTAACAATGCCCCTGACATATTTGTTACCCATGCAGCTGGAATTCTGGGGAATTATCAAGAGGCTAACAAAATCCTGTCACTATCCGAAGCCCTCGAAGCGGATCCAGCTTGGAAAGACCGATTTCTGCCGGGAGTGTTTGATCTGATGACCTTCGATGGGAAGGTATATGGAATCCCAGTTTCCATGACAACAACGGCATTATTCTATAACAAAGAGATCTTTGAAGCCTATGGACTTGAAGCGCCTGAAACCTATGAGGAGTTAAAGCAAGTCTGCAAGGTATTAATTAGCCATGGCATAACACCATTTGCCTTAGGTGCAAAAGAGCCATGGACTGCGGCATTATTAAGTGAGCTTATTGCCAATCGAATTGGTGGAGATGAACCGATCCAACTATTGATGGAGGGGAAAGGCAGTTGGGAGGATGCCTCTTTCATTCAGGCGGGATCTATCATGCAAGAATTAGCGGACATGGGGGCATTCCCCAATGACTACCTAGGACTCAACTATGATGGAATGAAAGCAATGTTTAAGAATGGCGAAGCGGCCATGATTGTCATGGGAAGCTGGATCATAGGAACTGTAATGGAATCGGATTCGAAGGTAGTGGATAAGATAGGCGTGGCCAAATTCCCAGGGTTTTCAGGTGGGAAGGGAAGTGTGGATGCCTGGCTGAGTCAGCCTGATTATAACTTGGCGATTAGCGCCTCTGCCAAGGATTACGAATCGGCATTAGCTTTCGCGAAGATGTGGTCCGATCCGGTGATTCAAGCACGGATCGCAGAAGAGGGAGGTAAAATCCCCATCGCCAAAGCGGATGTGGATATGGCGAAAGTGCCACAGCTTTATAAAGAGTTAAATGATTTGATGCGTGATATGAAAGACATGTTTATCTATTATGATGTAGGTTTCGGTCCGCCTCTAGGGGATGAGTACAATAATACCATCCAAGCCATTCTTGCAGGCAAGACGCCTGAGGAAGCGTTTAGAGATCTGCAAGTATTCTACGATCAACAACTGAAATAATGGTATACATTATAAGTTGCAACATGAAGCTATAGGCATAAAGAAAGAGAACCCCCATAATATGGCGGGTTCTCTTTACGGTGACTTGCTTATTTACAGAGTAGATATTCTTAACATTATGGTTTCGACTGTCTCATGTTAGTAAGAAACGAAAGCCCTTACAATAAATTACATAGCAGGAATTAGGAGGCTAAGTAAATGATAAGCATCATAATTTCAGATGATGAACCAATCATTAGACAAGGTTTGACCATGCTTCCTTGGGAGGAGGAGGGCTTTGTCATTACAGGCGTAGCCGGGAATGGACTCGAGGCGCTGGAACTGATCCGATCCCGTATACCAGATTTGCTGCTAACCGATATCCGAATGCCCGGCTTGGATGGTATTGGATTGATGGAGAAGGCAAAGAGTGAGTGTAGCCAGTTGAAGGTCATTTTTATGACCGCATATCATCAACTGGATTACGCCTTAAAGGCTATCGAATTGGGAGCCTCCGGCTTCGTGCTGAAGCCGTCCGATCCGGACCACATCATGAATGAATGCCGGAGAGTGAAGCAACAGATCGAGATGGAGCGGGAACGGCAAAAGGACACAGAAGGCATGCGAGACAAACTAATGGAATACCAGATGATTATGCAAGGAAAAGTGGTGGAGGCATGCGAGACCAGTGCGGCCGGAAGTGTCATAAGGAGAATTGTGCAAGCGTTGGAAGCTCGATATATGGACGAGTTGACTATTCATCATTTTTCGCAGGAATACCATTTTCATCCCGATTATTTAAGCCGATTGTTCAAGAAGGAAACGGGCGAAAACTTTGTGATTGTGCTGACCCGCATCCGTATGCAGAAAGCGCTCGAACTACTAGCGGATCCTTCTATTAAGGTATACGAGGTTGCTGAGCAGGTCGGCTTTCGGGATTCGCGTTACTTCGGCCAGTTGTTCAAGAAGTGGTACGGAATGACGCCGCAGGAGCTCCGCACACGGTTATCTTCCGTTTCGGTGTACAGATGAATAAATAGGTCGATATTTTCAACCAACAGATCGGAAATGCCGCATGGTTATGGTTTGGATTCTCAGTTACCATAAATATATGAAGACAACAATGGGACGCAAACAACAAATTTTAATTCACACATTCGGAATTCATGTAATCGCTTACTATTGTAGTGGAGGGGTATTATGTCATTGCAAACAGAAATAACCAAAAGACAGATTGCAAGCCATCGGCTAGGAAGCTTGAGACAAATGAAGCTGGATTATCAGTTGTATTTGATCATTGTGCTGCCATTCGCCTGGCTGATGATTTTCCAATACGGACCGATGTACGGACTGCAATTGGCGTTTAAGAATTTCCGTATCATGGAGGGTATCTGGGGCAGCCCTTGGGTGGGCTTCGAGCACTTTATCAAGTTCTTCGAATCGCATCAGTTCGTTCGCGTTGTCGGCAACACGCTATGGATCAGCTTCTATGAATTATTGGCCGGCTTTCCGATTCCGATTATTCTCGCACTCGCTTTGAACGCGACGATGCGAACCAGATTTAAGCTGACGGTGCAATTCATTACGTATATGCCTTACTTTATTTCGACCGTCGTTATGGTCGGTATTATCCTTCAATTCCTGAATCCTCGAATCGGCATTGTCAATATGGGCGTGGGCTTGTTTGGAATGGAGCCGATCAATTTCATGGGTGAACCTACGATGTTCAAGTCCATCTATGTTTGGTCCGGGATTTGGCAGAGCGCCGGTTGGGGGACCATCATCTATCTGGCTGCGCTTTCCGCTGTAAGTCCGGAACTTCACGAAGCCGCAACCATTGACGGCGCAAGCCGGCTTCAACGAATTCGACATGTAGATATCCCAGGCATTATGCCAACGATTATTACACTCCTGATCTTAAATATGGGGATGATTATGGGCATCGGCTTTGAGAAGATCTTCCTGATGCAGAATCCGTTGAACATATCCTCATCTGAGGTCATCTCCACATACGTGTACTCGGTCAGCCTCGCCTCGTCGGCTCCAAATTACTCATTCGCAACGGCGATCGGTTTCTTTAATTCTCTAGTGAACTTGATCCTGATCATGACCGTGAACCAGATCGCCAAAAAAGTTGGAGAAACCAGCTTATGGTAAGGGAGGAAGACAAAAGATGAGCAATTCAAAGCTGGCGCTGACCAGATCTGATAAAATATTTTACTTTTTTAACGATCTATTCTTATTGATGGCACTATTGGCTGTTCTGTACCCACTAATCTATATCGTCAGCGCTTCATTCAGTGACAGGCTTGCCGTTGTATCCGGCAAGGTGGTTCTATGGCCTGTGGATTTTTCCTTAGAGGGTTATGTGGCCGTCTTCAAGGATCCGAGAATACTCCTTGGCTATATGAACACTTTGTTCTACACGGTTGCGGGGACGTCCATCAACGTCGTGTTGACGATCATGGCTGCCTATCCGCTATCGCGGAAGACCATGGTCGGGCGAAACATGATCATGTATATCTTCGCCTTCACGATGCTTTTTAATGGCGGTTTAATCCCGAACTACCTGCTAATTAAGGAGCTTGGAATGATCGATACCAGATGGGCGCTTCTGCTGCCGGCTGGGCTGAGCGTATTCAATGTCATTATCGCCCGAACTTTCTATCAAACCACGATCAGCCAAGAGCTATTCGAGGCGGCGTCGATTGACGGATGTTCCCATGTGAGGTTCGTCTGGAATATCGTCCTGCCATTGTCCAAAGCGATTACCGCGGTATTGATATTGTTCTATGGGGTCTTTCATTGGAATTCGTACTTTAACGCATTTATATATCTGAAAAGCGACCACTTATACCCCCTGCAAATCGTTCTGCGCGACATTCTGGTTCAGAACCAGATCGACCCGACAACCATTACGGATCCGGTCTCCATGATGCGGAAGCAGGGGTTAGGTGAGCTCATGAAGTTCTCGATTATCATCATCGCCAGCTTGCCGGTGTGGATTGTCTATCCATTCGTGCAGAAGCATTTCGTTAAAGGGGTCATGATCGGATCCATCAAAGGCTGATTATCTAGGTATAACCAACCGACTTCTATGAGGAGTCAAGTTGATTATATATACCAACTATTGAAGGGAGAATGTATATGAAAAAAAGGGTCTATAGTTTTGTGGCTTTAATGCTCGCTTTAATCATGGTTTTGAGTGCTTGCTCCGATTCAGGGTCGAACTCGTCCAATAATCTGGGCGGCAACGATAGCAATACCAAGGAGACAAGTGACAATGCGAATTCCGACAATTCGGATGATGGGGGGTTATCGGCACCGGGCGAACTTCCGATATCTGGAGACAAGATTTCTCTTGCCATTTCGACGCCGCGATGGCCGAATACGCTTTCGTATGAGTATGGCGAGAACGCCTTGACGACTTGGCTGCAGGATCAAACCAATGTCGAAGTGAAATGGAACCTACTTCCAGATGCAGACAAGCTGCAGAAGCTGAATCTGGAGCTTTCCTCCGGCGGCGACCTAGGCGACATTATTATGAGTGACTTCGGTGTGGATAACTCTTTCTTGGCGACATACGGCTCCCAGAACACGCTTCTTCCGCTGGAGGACTTAATTGAGAAGCATGCGCCGAACATTCAGAAGCAATTCGAGCAATATCCGGAGATAAAAACTGCAGTAACCGCCCCAGACGGACATATTTACGGTCTTGTAGAATACGGAAATTGCTACAACTGCAACCGGGCAATGCGTTTCTGGATCAACTCGGATTTCTTAGAAGAACTCGACATGGAGATGCCGACAACGACAGAGGAGTTCCATCAGTACCTTAAGGCTGTAAAGGAGAAAGATCCCAATGGAAATGGAGAAGCGGATGAAATCGGTATGACAGGCTCACCGAAAAGCTGGTATGCCAATGTCCATCAATTCATCTTGCATGCGTTCAGGCATTTCGACGGAAACGGCTTATATATTCGGAACGATAAGGTGACTGCAGCATATTCAACCGAAGAGTGGAGAGAAGGACTTCGTTATCTAAATACGCTATATAAAGACGGATTGATCGATCCATCGGCGTTCACCAATGACGAGAGTCAAATGAAACAAACGGTGGAGCTCAATAATGGGAATACGGTCGGCGCTGTAGCAGGCGGCGGACAGCACGTGTTTGCAGCAAACGAAGAAACGAGAAAGCGGTATGACATCGTCCTTCCGTTGAAGGGGCCGGATGGCTTTCAATCCGCTTTCCGTAACGATTACGGCATGATCGGCGCGTATAAATTCATGATCCCTGCATCTGCTAAAAACCCGGAAGCAGCGATCAAGTGGATTGACTTCATGTACACGGAAGAGCCAAACGCGAGAGGCCGTTACGGCGTGCCGGGCGAGCATTGGGAAGTTCCTCAGGGTTCAGTTGCGGCCAACGGGGATACCGCAAAATTCCGAATTCTCGGCAAGGATATTTGGCAGGAACCGCAGTCTGCTCACTGGCACGGAGCTAATCATGTATGGAGTCGTTGGGGTTCCGATGCGAGGGAGAAGCTACCGGAGGGGCAATTCGACCTCGAGACCGATCTGTACGAAGCAGCAGTGGCATACGACAAGTACGCATCCAAGGTATCTGTTCCGAAGTTCTTCTTCGAACCGGACAATGCTATGCGGTACAACGAGCTTCGCGAAGCGCTGAAGAAATACTACGAAGCGGCTACAGCAGACTTTATTGTTGGCAACCGTGATGTAGAGAAAGATTGGGAAACGTATATTTCGGAATTGAAGAATATCGGTGTGGAGGAGTTTATTGAAATTCAACAGGCCGAATATGATCGAAACTGGAAATAAACAACAATCGGCTGCATGAGAGAGCGATGGAGTGATCAATATGTTCACCCCATCGCTTCCATGCTCGAAAGGGATGAATGAGCATGTTGCAAGGATCTGAACAATTGGATGGAGCGCGGCTCCGTTCGATGAAAATAGGGGTGCAAGGCAGCTTCTACCCAACTCCTGAAGGAATGCCCAAGAAGCAAATCACGGCATGGCAAATTCATCGCTTAGCTCAACTAGGGTGTACGGTCCACCAGATTGGATTCGGACATTTATCGGACGATGACGAAGGGGAACTGTTGGATATCAAGGCGTATGCAGTTTCGCTGGGAGTTGAATTGGAGCTGACGGCGCCTGGTGCTTTCGGTGTAAGCGGTCCTTATGCGGATGGCGAGGCGAAGACCCGATTCGTTAAGGCCATAGAGAAGGCCAGCGTCCTCAGTATGCCGGTTGTACGAACCGGATACGGCAGGCTGGATGTCAGGACGAGCCGCTTCAACAGGAGCATGAGCGTCCGCGAACACTTGGATTCACTTGTCCCCTCCTTACGCGAAGCCGGTAAAATTGCTGCGGACGCAGGTCTGGACTTAGCGGTTGAGAATCACTGCGATTTCACCGGCCGTGAGTTGGTCTATCTGCTCAATGAGACGAATATGCCGAATGTCGGCGCAGCCCTTGATACCGGTAATGGGTTTACGGTATTCTGCGATCCGCAGGACGACATGGAAGCACTGGCTCCTTATGCGTTCACGACCCACATGAAAGATATGGCTGTAGTGGATATGCCGGTTCGAGGGTATATCCCGATGATTGCACAGGGGTGTGGCCTCGGGGATGGACATGTCGACTTATCGCTAGCTATTGACCTGCTCGCCAAGCACAGTCCCCGAGCACAAGGGCTACACCTGCTGATTGAGCCGGGTTGGATGGTGTGGGATCCCAATCGGGACCGGCTGGAGCAGGAGTTTGAGTATTTCGAGAAAGGCATTATTTATATCAAAAACTTGTTGGATATGAGAATAAAAGAAACGGAGGGGAATCCATGAAACGCGACATTCGGATTGGGCACACCGCCATTACCTGGGACAACAAGGACGTGGAGCAAGCGGCAAAAGCCATCGGATCATGCGGTTACTGGGGAACGGAGACATTTGGCTGGGTATTGGAAGAATGGGAAAAAAGCAATCGAAGTCTACTTGAGGTGTTACAGCAAAGCAAGCTGCAATTAACATCCATGTATGGCCATCTGGATATAGTAGATCCGAACAAGCGTAAGGATGGCATTCGTCAGGTCATGGAATGGGTCGAACTGTATAAGGAATTCAATGGCTTAGTAATCATTATCGGCGGTATGATGTTGCCTCGCAGCAGCTTCAATATCACTGAACATCTGTCCCATATCATAACGACATTAAACGAGCTTGCGAAGCGGATTACAGATCAAGGGCTAATCTGCTGCTTCCATCCACATACCGGAACGCCGGTAGAAACGGAGGATGAAATTCTCCGGGTGATGAGCGCGGTCGATTCGGATGTGGTCAAGTTTGCACCGGATCTCGGTCAAATTGCGAAAGGCGGATCCGATCCGTTCAACATGATCAAGGAGTACTATGATCTGATCCGTATGGTCCATATCAAGGATTATATTGGTGGTCCGGTTGAGCGGGAAGTGGATGGACGCGAGATCGACAAGACCGGTTTCCTAGGATATACGCCGCTTGGCATGGGAGCTGTTGATATTAAAGGCATCCTCGATTACTTAGAAGAGCGAGACTACCGCTACTATGCTTCTGTAGAGCTTGATGGCAACCAATGGAGTTCAACCCGGAAGGGAAATCCTATGATGCCGCCGCTCGAAGCGATTCAAACGAGCAAGCGTTATCTGGAGCAGCTGGGTTACAGCAATTTTAGACTGGATTAACTAATTTCAGAACGGAAAGGTGACTAGTGATGGCATCGACCAATAGAAAAGTGCTTGTAACCGGAGGAACCGGACGGTTGGCTCGTTATATAATTGACTATTTGTTACAGCGTGACTATCAAGTGACGGCCTTCGACATAGCTTCGCCCGATCCAGAGAGATTCCCCAAAGGCGTCCAGTTTATTAAAGGAAATTTAACCTCGCTTGAGGATAATATGCGTGCGATCTCCCTGTCCAATGCGGATGCTATCGTTCATCTCGGGGCAATCGCGCACGATACGGCGCTTCAGCCCGAATCTGCCAGAATTCAGCGTATGCCTGAAGACGAGACCATGCGGGTTAATACGATGGGCACTTACTACTTAATGGATGCAGCGCGTAGATTTCATGTGAAGACCGTGGTTGCTGCCTCCTCTTACTATGTGCTAGGTCTTGGCTTTCGTATTAGCCGTAATCCCTTTAAGGTGGAATATTTGCCTATTGATGAGGAGCACCCGCTGCGTCCTGAAGATTCCTACAGCCTCTCGAAGTTAATCAACGAGGAGACGCTGAAGGCATTTAGCTTGGCATATGGAATCCGTACGGTCGCATTCCGATTAAATGGTGTGGATTATCCGTTCCAGCGCCATATGTACCAATATGGTATAGATCCTGAAGCGCGTCCGACTTATGTGGGCGGACCGACCGGCACAACGCATCAATACATCGATCCGCGCGACGCGGCCCAAGCGTTCCATCTAGCGCTTGAAGCCGATCATCTCGATAGGTTTGAAGCCTTCTACCTGCATACGGACAGCAGACACAGGGAGGATACACGATTGGTCATTGAGCGGCATTGGCCGGATATGAAGGATATGGCTGCCCATCTGGAAGGAACGGAAGGCATTATTACGGCGAAGAAGCTTCGCGAGAAGCTGGGATATCAACCGCTATATTCTTGGCGGAATCCCCCGGAGGACTTCTAATTTGATGTAATGGTCATTTCGGAACCTGAATGAAACCAGACTTGGTTTTATTCAGGTTTTTGTGTAGTGTTGTTGATGAGGTATAGTGAAAGGAGAGATAAATCTTGAATACGATATCTAATCCAATTTTAAAAGGCTTCCAGCCTGATCCCTCGATCCTCAGAGTTGAAGATGATTATTATATTGCTACATCCACGTTTGAATGGTTCCCGGGTGTGCAAATTCATCATTCCAGAGACTTAGTAAACTGGAGGTTATTAACCAGTCCTCTGAATAGGAAGTCACAGCTTGATATGCTGGGCAATCCTAATTCAGGAGGTGTGTGGGCTCCCTGTTTAAGCTACAATAATGGCACATTTTATTTGATCTATACAGACGTAAAAAGTCGCAAAGGCGCTTATAAAGATACGCATAATTATTTGGTTATGGCAGAGCAAATTACAGGTCCTTGGTCTGAACCGATTTATTTGAACAGCAGTGGATTTGACCCTTCTTTATTCCATGATGAGGACGGCCGTCAATGGCTTGTTAATATGTTGTGGGATTTTCGCAAGGGAAATAACAGTTTTGCTGGAATTGTGTTGCAAGAATATTCAGCCGAGCAGGAAAAACTGATTGGCCCTATTAGCAATATCTTTAAAGGCACGGAGTTAAAACTTACAGAAGCTCCACACTTGTACAAACAAAACGGGTTTTATTATCTGATAACCGCAGAAGGCGGAACACAGTATAACCATGCGGTCACAGTATGCCGTTCCAAATCTATCGAGGGTCCTTACGAAGTAGATCCAGAGAATCCTGTCTTAACCTCAGCTGGCAACTCTGAGCTTGTACTGCAGAAAGCTGGTCATGGTTCACTTGTGGAAACGCAAAACGGGATTTGGTATTTAGCACATTTATGTGGACGACCAGTAAAAGAAATTTATTGTAATCTGGGTAGAGAAACCGCTATTCAACGCTGCTTCTGGAATGAGGAGGGCTGGCTTCGTATTGAAGGCGGAGGTAATATTCCATCAGTGGAAGTAAGTTCTCCCGGGTTGGAAGCCCATCCGTTTATACCGGAGTCGAACAAAGATGATTTTGAGGGAAGCGAATTAAAGGTTTATTGGAGTACATTACGTATTCAACCCGATCCAAACTGGATCTCTTTGCAGGAAAGACCAGGCCACTTGCGCCTTAAGGGAATGGAGTCCCCAAGCTCATTGCACCAACAGAGTATGGTCGCCCGCAGACAAACATCTTTTCATTGCGAGGCCGAAACCGTTGTGGAATTTGAACCGGTTCACTTTCAACAAATGGCGGGTCTGATTCTTTATTACGATACGGAGGATTATATTTATCTGCGCATTACTCATGATGAAGAATGGGGCAAATGTTTAGGGATTATTCAATCTATTAATGGTGAGTATAATGAACTCTTAGAGCAGGAAGTTCCACTTCAAGGGATTAAGCGCTGTGGTCTAAAGGCTGTGATTGAGCTGGAATGGCTGCAATTCTGGTATCGCTTGGATGAGCAGAATTGGCTGAAGCTTGGACCGACCATTGATATCTGTCACCTATCAGATGATGCTGCTGATTATATACGTTTTACCGGGACCTTTATTGGCATGTGTGCACACGATTTAAGCGGAAGTCGTCTGCATGCGGATTTTGATTATTTTATCTACACAGACTGAAAGGGAGAGTTAAACATGAACCTAGAAATCGTTATGCAGGAGCTAGAAGCTCTCGGCAAGGAACGAACTAAGAAAATGTACATATCCAATGGCGCGAAGGAACCGCTTTTTGGCGTGGCTACTGGTGCGATGAAGCCTATTTTCAGAAAAACTAAAATAAATCAGTCTTTGGCAGAGCAGCTTTACAGCACAGGGAACTACGACGCTATGTACTTTGCCGGCATAATTGCAGACCCAAAAGCCATGACTGAAGCGGATTTTGAGCGGTGGATGGATGCGGCATATTTCTATATGCTGTCCGATTATGTGGTTGCAGTGACCTTGGCAGAAACAGATATTGCACAAGAAGTTTCCGATAAATGGATTGCAAGCGGCGAAGAGCTGAGAATGTCAGCGGGCTGGAGCTGTTATTGCTGGCTATTGGGGAATCGACCAGACGGTGAATTTTCCGAAAGTAAACTTGCCAATATGCTTGATATTGTGAAAAATACGATTCGCGATTCTCCTGAACGAACCAAATACGCTATGAATAATTTTATTTACACAGTAGGGGTATCCTATGTGCCGCTCCATGATCAGGCGGTCGAGACCGCAAAGGCAGTAGGCCCAGTAGAGGTCAAACGCGACAAGACAACGAGCAAATTCCTAAACGCTTCTGATAATATTCAGAAGGCAATAGATAAAGGGCAAGTGGGATTCAAACGTAAACATGTACGATGTTAGTTGCCAGTATCCCACTGAGGGTTTATGATGGACAATGTTGCTTGCATCCTAATAAACATTATCCAGCTAAGGAGTTTGAATATACCATGAACAAAAAAGACATAGCTAACATTCGAAAACAATTTAAACCAGATAACGACTTAATGAGAATATCCAGCATCTTTAACGTGTACATAATGAAAGAAAGCAGCGAAATCTACCACCATGAAAGTCAGCCTTTCGAGATGCTAGACAGTGATCAGCAGGAATTGTTTCTAGGTAACTTCAAGAAGCTGCTGACCGGTCAATTGGATGAGAAGCTATTCGAACTAAAGTTTCAACGTGATGCTGAGGATCCGAGTCAGCTTATCCTCCATAGAGGGCTACTGGCCAATGATACGGAAGAGTGGAAAGAACAAATGCTGCGTATCGTGGCAAAGATGCTAAATGACAAGCAATTTTCCGAGGATACGGTGGTTACTTTTATTCGCGGAGATTATTATAAGCCTACCCAAAGGAATAATGAAGAAGCGGAAGTTAGCGAACGGGATGAAGTGTTCACACATCGATATATTCTCTGCAGCATCAATAAAACCGAGCAATCGAAGAAGACCTTGATGTTTGATTATGTTGAAAGGGAATTTAAATATCATGTGGCCGTAGATCCGGTTATCAAACTTGCGTCTCCGGAAGCGGGATTCTTGTTCCCTTGCTTTACAGACAATTCGGCTGACGTAAACCACATTCTCTTCTCATCAGGAAAAGCGAATGAGCCTGATCTTCAATTCATTGACGAAATCTTGAATGCCGAGAAGACGATTACCGCACAAGAGGATAAATTCTTCTTCGAGGAAATTGTGAGAGAAGTGACAGGAGACCGACTTGAGACTTCCACGCTTGCCAATGTGTATGAAGAAATCAACCGAATGATTGATGAGAACGAAGATGAGATACCCAAATTGGACTATCGAGACGTAGAACGCGTTCTAAAGGTGAGCGGCGTGGAAGAGGTGAATACTGAAAAGGTTGAAGCAGCTTTTCAGAAGGTTATTGATGACCAGAAATATGAGCTGAAAGCAAGCAGCATAATACCGAAATACAATTCGAAATCTATCAAAATCAACACCAAAGTAGCGAATATCTCGATTAGTCCGCAAGATTTAAAATATGTTCGGCAAATCATTTATAAGGGCAAACGTTGTATACTTATAGAGGTTGAGGAAGATACCGTGATTGAAGGCTTCAGAATGAATCCAGAGGAATTATTCTAAAGAGGCTTAGGAGTCTTCTGTACAAGATATCTGACTATCAATTCGAATTGTGATATGATGGTAATTGTGTGATATATATATGGAGAGGATGATTAATTATGGCAAAGACTTTTAGGGGTATGGTAGCAGAAGCACGTGAGAATGTTCCAGCAATTAGCTCAGTTGACGCGAAAGCGAAGATTGCCGCTAATCCGAATACGCTCATCATTGATGTTCAGGATGCTGCAGATGCAGGTGCGTGTGGGTTGATCCCAAGTAGTATCAACATTTCACTTGGCATGCTAGCTATCCGAGCTGATCTTGAGCTGCCTGAGGCATACCGCAACCCAGAATTAGCAGACCGACAACGTCCAGTAATTATTACATGTGGCGTCGGTGGTCAAGCTGCATTAGGTGCATACACTTTGCATCAAATGGGCTTCGAGGATGTTTCCTTTATAGATGGCGGTACGAGCGCTTGGAAAAAAGAAGGCTTTGAAACAGTATAGTTTCTTAATAATGCCGATATATCAGGAATTACAGAAGATCAGGGTGGTTGCACCCTGGTCTTTTTTCTTTTGTTCAATAAACGGGTAGTAATGTTAAATAAGTGATAAGATGGAAAAAGGGAGGTGGGAATCACGGTGAAGAGAAGGTATCTTATTTTCGCGAGTTCCATTATCTTGATCAGTTTACTATCAGGCTGTTCAACATTGAAGTAAAGAACAAAACTGGCTTTGAGTTATCCCACCTTACGTTTTATTTAAGCTATCCTATAATAACGGCAAATGGTACAGAAGGTAATCCTTTTGTAATTCAAGGAGAGCCAGATAATTTAGTAAGACCTGTAAGCCTAGAATTCGGAGATACTATACAATATTCAATATTTGCACCGGTTAATAAAGTCTTTTCTAGTTCTGACTTACTCGATTTTAACAATCCAACTGTTGAGTTATATGGTTATGTTAAAGAGGGGAAGCAGGAAATTCCTTTTGGAATAGTTGGAGGATTAGAGAAAGGAGCGATAATCGATGGGCTGGAGTGAGTTTTAAGCAATACGAATACAATGATGAGCTGAAGTCTATTACCCATCGAAGGAAATCATGGAGGAGTGGGCAGCTTGTTATGAGACAGACATTCCTCAGATTAGTTGGCTCATGTACAGTCTGAATGGTAATAACCACCTGTATTCGTGAATGAACCAGGGAAGTATCGTGAATATAGAAATCAGATGCGACCACATGAAAAACATACGTCAAATCCGCCCTAAATTGCTATTGGATGTAAGATAATCCTATGGAGAATCCACCAAAAGAACTAATCCTGGATAAAGAAATATTCTTTGAATAGGAGGGGAAGTTAGAAATGATGGAAACTCTGGGAAATAAGGACGAATGATCCCAATGGAATGCGGGCACAAACATCAATAGCATAGCTTGTCGAATTTAATGTATCTCATCTTTGTTTACTATAATTCACAAAAAGTGGGTAAGCTTATGATTAAGAAGTTTATGAATAAGAAGGTGAGAGTATCTATTTTACTAGCTCTATTCATAGGAGCACAATGTTGGGTTAACTATCTAGTGTTTAATTATCCTGCTATTGGGATAGGTGTTGAGCAGAATAGGGATAGTCAATGGATTGTAACGTATTTTGAAATTGATGAGTATTCATCCTTGTTGGGCATTCAGATTGGTGACGAGATCAAAGAGGTCGACGGATCCGATGTTAACCAACATGAATCTGTTATAAAGTGGTCTTCCATTGCGCAGGCAAGATCCGTATTGGTTCATAGAGATGGTGAAGAATTTGAAGTTTCTCTCAATGAATTACCTAGCCTCACGCAATTTGATGTTATTGCGTACTCTGCTCAAATTGTATGCTTCACTGCTGCTTTTTTACTTTACCGACGATTATCATATTCCTTGTCAGCACGATATTTGACAATAGCCATTCTCACTGGTGGTTTTACTTTTATGACTCTGGGGGCATCTATTCGGGAAGATACATTCGGGAAGATTTTTATTGTCTTATTTTTGGTGCTAGTCTCCTATACATTGTTGCACTTTTTAATTGTCTTTTTTCAAGATAGGGGAGGGATAGTATTACAGCCACTCTTCTTACTGCTTAAATATGGTTACATTGCCATATTCATTACATGGATAACAACTGGTATTTTTTATGCGCATCCGGCGCTTACTCATTATATTTATCCTGAGTCTACACAATTTTTTGTTCTAATATTCTTACTAGGTATTTTATTAAATGTAGGTTTACTTACTTATCTATACTTCAAACACCGAGCATCGAAGTCTTTTGTGTCAACGCTAGTGAGAACGGTGTGGATTTCCTTATTACTCTCCATGTCGCCTATCGCTATATTCTCTTTCGCGCCTTTGTTAATATACGGTGAATTCTGGATCGACGCCATATACACAGCTTGGTTTATTATGATATTTCCTCTATCTTTTACTTACTTTATCACGTCAGAGCGATTATATGATATTGATATGATTATTAGAAGGTTAGGGCTTACAACTGTTCTATCTATTGTACCCGCAGGGATATTCACTGGAATGGTATGGGTTGCTTTCCAGACGGAGGCGACATTAGGAAGTATACTACTTTTATTTATATTCACACTCATCCTTTTATCCTTACTTCTCTACTCATTGGAATTTTTCATTACTAAGCTAGAGCCGGTATTATTTCCTAGAAAATATGATTTGCAATCGTCGTTGGAGAAAATTGCGACCAAGCTTAGCTCTACCTCCAATTTTAACGATTTAAAAACGAACGTTCTGGTTGATATTGTCTCCACCTTGGAAGTCTTCGGTTGCGCCATTGTATTCAAGTACAGGAATAGCGTTGAAACGATTACTGAGGGTGCTATAGATCTTGCTGAGGTGGAGTCACTGATTGCCTTAGAGCGGATGGAGCATAGAGCCTATACCATTAATGTGATTAGTCGGAAAGAGGAATACACAAGCTATCTTGTAATGACCCAGAAGAAGACCAACACCTTGCTTGGCTTGGAGGACACCCAATGGCTGAATCTAATCATTTCATACTTAGCGGTGAGCCTAGAGAATGTATACCTGATACGTAAGCTGACATTGATGGCGAGCCACCGTGACCTGTTACATCGTGTGACGATGAATACGATTAACGACGGTGTTATCATAACTGATAAGAATGGTATTATTGTGGAATTGAATCAACTCATTGAGAAAATTACAAATTGCAGGAAGGAAAATGTAATTAATGAATCTGTGTTCATATTTGAGGATTTCACAAGTTATATGGATAACGTAATAAGCCATGGACAGCGATTTGAGAGTGTCGAATGCATATTCTATCCGTCACCAGGTAAGCAAATTAATTGTTTATTGGATGCATTCCCTATTCTTAATGATGAGGAAGAAATTATAGGTGCTTATTTGCGGATTTGGGATATATCCGAACGAATTGAACATGAACAGCAGATGATGGCAGCCGAGAAATTCTCACTAATGGGGAAGCTTGCAGCAGGAATCGCGCATGAAATTCGCAACCCATTAACCTCTATTATGGGTCTTGTCCACCTGTTAAGGGAGAAGTACGTAAATGCTGAAACGTATTACCGATATATCCACATCATTCATGATGAATTACAGTCTCTAAATAAAATCGTAACTGACTTTGTTCTTATGGCTAAACCTAGTCTTCCATCTAAGAAAGAGGTTATTCTACAACATATCATTCACGAAACGGTTCAATTGATGACGAGCCAAGCGAATTTACATAATATTATTCTTAACACGGACTTAAGTCCGATAGAAGTTGAATTGTATTTAGATGCCACCCAATTGAAACAAGTATTTATGAATATAATTCAGAATGCATTCGAAGCATCACCAGAAGGCGGAGAGGTAACGATATGTCTAGTGATCAATCCTGATAACAAGGATATTGAAATAAGTATTCAAGATAACGGAATTGGAATGACAGAAATTCAGATGGTTGAGTTATTTATTCCTTTCTTTACAACCAAGGAGAATGGGATAGGGATAGGATTGGGAATATGCAGTAGAATTATTGATAATCACAATGGGAAGATTTCAGTCGCTTCAAACTTGGGAGTTGGAACAATATTCACTATCGTTTTCCAAGGGAACTAAGCTATGGTTTATATATGAAATAACAAGCCTCTTCTAATTCGAAGAGGCTGCATGCGTTGGTCGAACGCAAATAACAGACAGGTTATCAATGCTGAGCTTCGTCTTTTTTCTCGTCAATAAAACCTACAATACTATCTTTCCGACGATCATTCCTAGCTTCTATGGATTGCCTCTCATCAGCTGTGATTTCTTCTGCATGCTCAGCAAGGTATTCTTCTGCTTCCTCCATATTGGCAATTGTATGGTCAATATGTTCCTGTAAGTGCTCCTCATTATCTGCTCGGTTATCCGGTTTGGCCATTGTAATTCCTCCTTATTAGTAATCAAGATTAACTTTTTTATGATGACCAATATCGCGTGATGTTATACAAATATTTAACCTTAGAAGGGTAGTATATATGTTATGGACGAGCCAACCAACGACTAGACAGCACATATCAACATTTAATTACATATTGTGGGAATAAAAAAAGATGATATACTTGAGAGTGTCAAGTATATCATCTTTTTTTTTATTGCCATCCACTTTTCACGTTGTTTTTTTCTGATTTCTGCAAAAATTGTTTCTTAACAGCTTGTTCTTCAACAGCAGTTACTGGCTGTTCTTGGGAAAAATCTCCTGATGTAACCGCATTCATTTTTTTGAAATTTTTAACTGTAACTCGAAGTGAAGAGGACCAAACTACAGTTGCTGACATTGCGTAATCACCGCCTTTCAATTAATTCTATTTCATTTAGTATACAATATTATACAGGAAATGTGGGAAAAAATTTATGAACAAGAAATTTATAACAACTTTAATTGTGGTTCTATTCATAGGTGTGCAATATTGGTTTAACTATTTAATCTTTAGTTATCCAGTAACTGGGATAGTTGTTGAGCAGAATAGAGATAATCAATGGATAGTAGAGTCTATAGTAAATGACGAGTATTCATCTTCAACCTTGCTGAGCATTCAAATTGGTGACGAAATCACAGAGGTTAATGGAATAGATGTCAATGAACATGTGCCTGTTATTAAGTGGTCGCATATTGAACAGGCGAGATCCGTATTGGTTGATAGAGATGGCGATGAATTTGAAGTTTCACTTCATGATTTACCTCGCCTCTCACAATCTGATTTCGTAGCTTACTGTGCTCAAATTGTATGCTTTACCGCTGCGTTAGTGCTTTATAGACGATTATCATTCTCTTTGTCAGCCCGTTATTTGACACTAGCCATTCTAAATGTGGGCTTCACTTTTATGAGTTTAGGGGCATCCATTCGTGGAGATGCGCTAGGTAAAATGTTTATTGTTATATTTATGGTGCTAGTTCCTTACACATTGTTGCATTTTTTACTTGTATTCTTTAAAGAGAAAGGAGGGATAAAATTACAGAGACTGTTTACACTGCTTAAATATTTTTATATTGTATTATTTGCACAATTTATTGTACGTGGTATTTTTTATGCACATCCATCACTTGCCCATTATATTTATCCAGAATCTACAAACATTATTGTTCTATTATTTTTATTAGGTATATTGCTTAATGTTGGTTTATTAACTTATTTGTACTTCAAGCATCGAACACAAAAGTCCTTTGTCTCAACACTAGTGAAGACAGTATGGATTTCATTGTTACTCTCTTTGTCGCCTATTGCCATATTCTCTTTCGTACCCATGTTAATATACGATGAATTCTGGATTAACCCCATATACACGGCATGGTTCGTCATTCTATTCCCTCTTTCTTTTACATATTTTATTGCCTCAGAGCGTTTATATGATATTGCTATTATTATTAGACGGATAGGACTAACTACGGTCCTATCTATCATCCCAGCTGGCATTTTCGCGGGATTGATGGGGATTTTATTCTCGTCGCAGGCTACCTTTGGAAGTATAGTCCTCATATTCGTATTTACACTTATCGTTCTATCCTTTCTCCTCTACTCTTTGGAATATTTCATCACCAAGCTGGAACCTATATTATTTCCCAGAAAATATTATTTGCAATCTTCGTTGAAGAAAATCGCAACAAATCTTAGCTCTACCACCAACTTCCGTGACATGAGAGCGAACATACTGGTTGATATCGTTCGCACCTTGGAGGTGTTCGGTGGAGCCATTGTATTCAAGTACAAGAATGGTGTCGAAACGATAACAGAGGGTACTATTAATGTTGCTGAGGTAGAGTCTCTGATTGCCTTAGAACAACTTGAACATACATCCTATACTTTTTTTGTGATTAGTCGGAATGAGGAACATACCAGTTATCTCGTGATTACCCAGAAGAAGACCAACACCTTACTTGGTTTGGAAGATACCCAATGGTTGAATCTTATTATCTCCTACTTGGCTGTTAGCTTAGAGAATGTATATTTGATACGCAAACTTACGATGAAGCTGGAGAATTTCGCAGGACACGTGTCTGATGAAGAAACCGCCGGTGATTTATTATGGTTTCGTAAGTTCATGTTTGAGTTACAGGAGAAGGAACGTTTCCGCATTGCTACGGACTTACATGATACGACGATGCAGGATTTATTCTTTCTTAAGAGAAGAGTCGCGACCTTAATGGAGAAATATACTTTAACCTCCAAGGATCAGGAGCAAATACAAGAGGTGATAAGATTTATCGAGATGATTAATGTGAATTTACGCCAAAGCTGCTTTGAGCTTCATCCTTTCTTATTAACAGAAATCGGGTTAGTTCGAACGGTTGAGAAGTTAATTAGCTTAGAGTCTGGAATAGGTGAATATGAGATCGAGCTTGATTTTGTTGGGAAAAGTGAATTGGAGAAGCTTCCTATTGAGAGTAAACGTCACATTTTTCGGATTATCCAGGAATTGCTAAACAATGCGAAGAAGCATTCGCAAGCTAATCATATTCACTTTCATCTTGAAGCGACAAGGTTTAGCACAGTACTTACCTATGAGGATGATGGGATAGGCTTTGAACAGAAGGTGGAAAGGGAAGCCACGTTAGGAGGATCAGGCATGGGAATGCTTCAACTCCAAAGCCGTATTCTATACTTAGGTGGAAGCTATGAATGGGATACTGCGGTAGGTAAAGGTGTTAAGCTGCACATATCGTTCCCTAAGCAAGTGGGTGCTGCAGGATGAATGAACAGGTACAGCAGGAGCTCGAGACGCTTATTGATCAATACGTGGAGTCCAAGGAGCTAATTGAGTTGTTCAAGCGATTTGTTGAGCAGAAATCTCGGGAGCATTCAGTATGGGCAGAGTTAACCATTTATTCTCACCGAATGCTGGGCGGTGATTGCTCGAACATCTATCGTGCGGCCGCAGTTACTGAATTGCTGTTGTTACTACTGGATATTATTGATGATCTACAAGATCAGGATAATGCCTCGATGCCTTGGATGGTATGTCCTCCAGCCTATACATTAAATGTTGTCTTAACCATCTTTGCAGCTGTTATTGGAGAGCTTGGGAAGCTATCCGTCGACAGTCGTAAGGCCTCAGCATTATTAACGAAATCTATCGCTGGACAGCAAGCAGACATTAGTCGTTCTGTAGTTTCCGAAGAAGACTATGTAGCAATGGTGTTCAATAAATCGGGCTCCTTACTTCAGCTCGCTTGTTATATGGGGTATGGTATGATTCCCGATCTGGATGAACAAGCAGAGGAGCACTTAATTGAGCTGACCAATATTATTGGTATGGTGTCACAGCTCGAGAATGACATTAGGGATGTTGTGCGCTGGGACAGGAAGAATGACATTTGGCAGAGGAAGCATACTCTCCCGACTATTTATTTGCTCTCTTTCAGTCAAGAAGACTTTCCTATCCTGAATCAGTATTATGAGGGTACGATATCTGAACATCAGTTTATGGAACACAAGCTACGATGCCTTGATTATATTCATAAATCGGGTTGCTTGGAATACTCCCGGGTCATTCAATCTCTTTATCTGAACAGAGCTAGGGAGATTGTTGCTTCCATGACATTAGAGGATCCTTGGAGAGAGCAATTTTTGGATATTACACTGAATCCGTATGAGTGAGTCCCTGAGGAAATTCCCAGGGGCGTGTGACGAGGCTAGATACTCACTTTTATCTTTGCGCATTTTGTGTTATCCTTATATGTTATATTGGAAAGAAATTGGTTTCGTTATTAATTGAAATCGAAAAATAGACATAGGGGTGGTATTATGAGACATCAAAAGGCAATGTCATTAGACGATCTAATGAAGGAATTACAAGGACAGAAGACAATTCAGGAGGATCCAGATCATATTTCATTAGACGAGCTGTTTAATGAATCGTTCATGGGTAAGTACTCAACATGCAAGAGCTTCGCAGAGTTCTTAATCAAAGGTAATTTTCAAGTTGATACATTAGAAGATATTGATAGCCTTAATGATGAGCTTTTTGATCGTCATGTTGCAAGAGAGACGGACTTTGCTGATTGGAAATCCATGCTAGATAAAGCAAACAAAGATTATGCCATTAAATAATTAGATAAGTGTTCCACAATTGCTTCCCTAGAGAGGGAGGCTTTTTGCTTAGAATGAAGGATTTAACTAAAGGGAGTATGAATAGTGGAACAAGTGATGACAAGAGTATATCAGGCCAAAGAAAAAGTTCTTTATCTTGGTAAAGCGTATTATCTTCATGAATTAATAGAGATTGGGGAACTAAGTGAAGAGGAGCTAAAGAAGAACCTCAAGAAGTTCTACATATCTAGGTGTAAGAAGATTGTAGGAGAACGAATACCTATATTTCAGAAGCAACTAAGGGTGAAACCTAAAACCATTGAAGTGGTCGAATCAATAAGCAAGTGGGGAAGCTGTGATTCCAATAAGAATATAACCTTTAATTATCGTCTAGCAATGGCTCCGATTGAGGTAATTGATTATGTGATCATTCATGAGCTATGTCATCTGCTTCATATGAATCACGACAGATCATTCTGGAGACGTGTTGGCAGTGTGATGCGGGATTATAAAGAGAAGCAAGATTTCTTAGCTAAGTATGGGCAATTATTGACTTTGTAGATGCTGGCTCTATAGCTTAAATTATCATATCTCTAGATATATACAACGATATCTGTCATTATATGCATATACACAATTCATAGAATTATTGGAGTGCCATGATGAAATATACAGGAAGAATTATTATTACACTGGTTGGCATAGGTTTGGTCTCGATTGTAAGGATGTATGGTATCCTTTATTACAACGTTCCTCCTAATCAATTTCCGTTAGTTGGATTATTTGTTGTGCTTGTACTATGGACGCTCGGTTCGCCGTATGATAAGTTGAAGTTCCTATCGGAGAGGGATGTCCTAACCAAGCTATATAATAGACGATATATGCAGAAGGCCTTCCCTAAGCTTTTCACATTGGCGGCCCGAAAACAAGAGAAGCTAATTCTATACTTTATTGACGTGGATAATTTCAAATTAATTAACGACACACACGGTCATGAAATTGGTGATCAGGTACTCCAGCGGATAGCAAGCGTATTAACACGTCATTCGAGCAAGAGGGATTTGGTTGTTCGTTGGGCAGGAGATGAATTTCTGATCCTATCCCCTAATACGGATGATTACAGCAAAGCATCGATGATTAGCAGCATTCAGAACGAATTAATGTTGTCCTCTCAGGAGCTCAATTTTTCAATTTCCGTTTCTATAGGATCAGCAATCTATCCCGATCAAGCACAATCACTTGATGGTATACTTCATGTGGCGGATCAAGATATGTATGCCTTGAAATTAGGTGCTAGTTAAACGGGTAATGACTTTGTGATAAGCTCGGGAGGTGGAATTTTGAATGTTATACAGCTAGGACCATTTATCCTGAATGTCGAATTACTCATTTTTCTTGCATCATCGGTTGCAGGTTATTTGGCGTTGCAATATCGTCTGAGATCGGCTGCTGTAGAGGGAGATATCGCCAATAAATTCGTCAATGCACTCATTATAGGCTTTTTTACTTGGAAATTCAGTCCGATCATTTTTGACCCAGTTTCTATTATTCAACACCCGATATCTCTACTGTATTTTAACGGGGGAGATCGGGGAATTGTTCTAGCTATTACCCTCTCCATCCTATATTTATGGATTCGTACGCGAAAGGATGGCTCTTCCATCACGATGACCCTGGATGTTATGAGTGTCGGATGGATTGCGGGCAGCAGTGTGTACCATCTGCTCACTATGACAGTGGACAGCACGAATGTATTGTTCCATTCACTGTATGTGGTTGTGAATGTCATGCTCGTTATGTTCCTATATTACAAAAAAGAAGTAGTTGGCAATCCAGCTGTGTTAAATCGAGGATTGACATGGTATAGCTTGGGTATGATCGCTATTTTCTTCACTCAGGCAGATAGGTCATTCCTTGTTATGGGGTTTACTAAGGAGCAAATATTCTTTTTTATTGTTCTTATCATTGCTATATATACAGATTACGTTTTCGATAAGAAAAAAAGATTATAGTTACCTTGATTAGGTTAATAAGAGGGGTGCGGTAGTGAGAAGAAATTGGGTTGTGATCATTATTGTATTGTTGTTAGTCGTATGGGGCATTTTTGATTATACAAAAACCCGTTCAGCTCAATCAGAAATCATCAGGAGACAACAAGCCACAGCAGAAGCTAGTGTGGGAATCGAAAAAGGAAACAAGGCATTTGACTTTGAATTACTTACTATAAGCGGGGACCCTATAAAGCTCTCAGATTTAACTGGCAAAAAAGTGATTTTGAACTTTTGGGCGACCTGGTGTCCACCCTGCAGAGCGGAGATGCCGCATATGGAGAGGTTTTATAAGGATTATAAAGAAGAAGTGGTTATACTAGCGGTAAATCTTACTAATACAGAAGCCAAAGAGAGTGATATTAAGGATTTTGTTGATGATTTTGGTCTAACGTTTCCAATTGTAATGGATACAGAGGGCGAAATAGCCGATATATATAAAATTTTTGCTTACCCAACGTCTTATATGATCGATACTCATGGCATCATTCAAGAGATATATCAAGGACCTATTAATTATGACATCATGAAGAAGGCAATATCAAAATTATATTGAACAATGAAAAAGGCTGAACTCTTCGAGTCAGCCTTTTGTTATATGAGTTAAACTACATTATATATAAGGATCAATCGTCTGAATTGTACCATCCTCGTTATACTTCAGTTCAGTGAATTTCACACTACGTTTATGATCGACCCCGCCAGATAATGAGCAATCATGGTAGAAAAGGTACCACTTGCCTTCAAATTGAACAATGGAATGATGGGTGGTCCAGCCCGAAACGGGATTAAGTATTCTACCTTTGTATTCATAAGGTCCCATTGGATTTTTACTTATGGCATATACAATGTAATGAGTCGTTCCAGTAGAATACGAAAGATAGTAATAGCCCTTATATTTATGTACCCATGGTCCTTCAAAATATCTTCTCTCTTCATCACCGGCAACGATAGGAAGTCCATCCTCATCAACAATCGATATTTCTTGGGGTGCTTCCTTGAAGGTAAGCATATCATCATTTAATTCGGCAACGATTGGTCCTAGAGCAGGTTCGGAATCTTCAGGACCTTGAGCATCAGGGTTAAATGTACCTGTCTGCCATTTCTCCAGCTGCCCACCCCATAGACCACCATAATACATATATGCCTTGTTATCCTCATCAATGAATACGGCAGGATCGATACTAAAGCTACCAGGGATATAACTTTCTTGTGCTGTGAATGGTCCGGAAGGCTTTGAGCTTGTGGCTACTCCAATTCTGAAGATGTCATCCTTGTCTCTTGCTGGGAAGAACAGATAATAGGTATCGTTCTTGTATGCAGCGTCCGGCGCCCATAATTGTTTGCTTGCCCAAGGAATATCCTTCAGATGGAGGGCTTGACCGTTGTCAACACAGGGGGAATTAAAGTCATCTATTGATAGTACATGATAATCCTCCATCTTATATTGATCACCATTATCGTTCGAAGGTTCATTGTGATCGAGATCATGGGAAGGATAAATATAAATTTTACCTTCAAATACATGAGCGGAAGGATCAGCGGTATAAATGTGAGTCACTAGTGGCTTATTAGGATTAACTGTTTCCATTGGTATTTCTCCTTTTCTTAAAATAAGTTGGATTCAAAGATTATTATATCAATTTGAATGAATTTGGCAAAATGCCAGACATATTCCGACATAATATAACGCTTCTGTTTGTTATACTCTTCAGATGAAGAGGTGATCAGATGAAATTCGAGATTATAGAGGCAACCATTGCCAATATTCAAGCGGCTTTGGCGACTGGTGAGTTGACCTCCAAACAATTAGTCCTTCTCTACCTGAACAGGATTGCCGATCATGACAAGAATGGGTTAACGCTTAATTCTGTGCTAGAAATTAATCCCGATGCGCTGTTCATAGCGGAGTCCCTTGATGCTGAGCGAGTAAGGCTTGGTTCGCGTGGGCCTTTGCATGGTATCCCTATCATGTTGAAGGACAATATCAACACAGGAGACAAGATGCATACGAGCGCAGGCTCACTTGCTCTGGCTAACTCATATGCCAACGATGATGCATTCATCGTTATGAGGCTTAGAGAGGCTGGAGCTATCATTCTAGGCAAGGCCAACATGACGGAGTTCGCTAATATGATGACCGTGGGTATGCCTTCTGGTTATAGCTCGCGTGGGGGTCAAGTATTGAATCCATACAATATATCGACACCTACCGGCGGGTCCAGTGCAGGCTCGGGCGTTGCGGTGGCAGCCAACTTCTGCACAGCATCCATTGGGACGGAGACTTCAGGATCAATTCTAAACCCGGCCAATTTGAGTTCAACGGTCGGCATCAAGCCAACAGTAGGACTAGTTAGCCGAACAGGTATCCTTCCTCTATCTAATACACAAGACACAGCTGGACCAATAGCTAGGACAGTGAAGGACGCTGTTCTGCTGCTTCAAGGTATAGTAGGTTTTGATTCCGAAGATGCATCAATGGGGACGGGGTTAGGCAGGCAGCATTCGGGTTATTCGCAGTTCCTGGATAAGGATGGGCTAAAGGGTGCTAGAATTGGTATTCCTAGGGACTATTACTTCGAGGAATTGACGGAGGAGCAGCTAGGGATATTCAATAATGCGGTAGAGAATATGAGGCAATTAGGTGCCACTATCATTGATCCAGCCAACATTAAGACAGCAAGGCAAATCGTGTATTCCACTGTGCTTCTTAATGAATTTAAATCATCACTAAATGTTTATTTAGCTAAGCTTGGACCCAACAACCCAATGCGTACGCTGAAGGAGATCATTGCGTTTAATAATCGATATCCAACGGAGACCTTGAAGTATGGACAGAAAACACTTTTTGATACGGAGTATACGACCTCAGGTACCTTGACGGAATCCCAATATATACGAGATCGCACAGCAGATTTGAAGCTCTGCAAGGACGAGGGTATTGATGCAACTATGCGTGAGCATCAATTGGATGCGCTGCTGTTTCCTGCCGATTTCGGAGCTAGGATTAGCGCCCGAGCGGGATATCCTTCCATTGTGGTTCCAGCGGGATATACGCAGGCTGGAGCACCATTCGGAGTGACATTCACAGCACGTGCATTCGAGGAGCCTATGCTGATTAAGCTTGCCTATGCTTTCGAACAGCATACAAGGGTTCGCAAGGCACCTTCCTTACAGAGCTTTATCTGATTTGGGTAATAACCAATAAGTAGAATGACGGTTCAAGTTTGATAAATATGTGGTATATTATGGACGACCCTATATAAGGAGGAAGTATATGCTGCCGATTAACGAAAATTTAAAGGGAAAGGTCGCTGCCATAACAGGCGGAGGCGGAGTTCTCTGTGGAGCTATGGCTATTGAGCTTGGACGTCAGGGAGTAAAAGTAGCCATTCTGAATCGTACACTGGATAAGGGTGAGGTTGTCGCAGAAAGAATTAGGAGTGCGCATGGAGAAGCTATAGCCATTGCCTGTGATGTTCTTAACGTTGAAAGTGTAAAGGCTGCTGAAAAAATCATATTCGAAAAATATGGTGCTTGTGATATTCTAATCAATGGTGCGGGTGGAAATCATCCGAGCGGAACGACAACCAACGAAACATTCAAGATGGAGGATATCGCGAACAATGAGGTTACATCGTTCTTTGATTTAAAAGAAGAAGGATTTAATTATGTTCTTAACTTAAACGTCTTGGGAACACTAATCCCTACTCAGGTATTCACAAGGAATATGCTGGATAAGCAAGGTGCCATTGTAATTAACATGTCTTCTATGAGTGCGCCCTCCCCGATGACCAAGGTGCCTGCTTATAGCCTAGCCAAGGCAGCTATAGAGAACTTAAATCAATGGTTGGCCGTACATATGGCTGAAACAGGGATTAGAGTAAACGCTATCGCTCCTGGATTCTTCCTAACCGAGCAGAACAAGCGATTATTAACCAATGAGGATGGTTCCCTAACACCAAGATCCCAGAAGATTTTGACGCATACGCCTATGCGAAGATTTGGTACTCCAGCAGATCTCTTAGGAACGCTTTTGTGGTTGGCAGACGAGAACATGTCTGGTTTTGTAACTGGAATTACAATTCCGGTGGATGGTGGGTTTTTGTCTTACTCTGGAGTTTGAAGACTAGATATTGCTTATTAGCTAAGTTCAGCTACTTTTATTGGTGGAGATCATATCCTTCAATAAAAGTGGCTTTTTACTTTTCACTATGATTTTAAATGGTTTGACAGCAATTACAGTGAGTTGTATAGTTGAAGTTGGAATTATTGTAAACGCGCGTTCACGGATAGCTAGATGAATTCATGCAGCCTGATCCACATTCGCCACATAGCAAAGCGTAAAGGATGGTTACAGATGAAAACAAGAAAAGAACCACGTAAAGCAGAGGATCGCAACGTTATGAGCACACTTGAAACAGTAGATGTCACAACTGGTGAGCGCAAGGTGTTAGCCGAATTTGATTATTTGATCGAAGCGCCGAACTGGACGACTGACGGCAAACGACTTATCTATAACAGTCGAGGCCTGCTCTATTCATTCGATCTCTCTTCAGGTGTAAGCTCGAAGATCGATTCCGGATATACCAATCAGTGTAATAATGACCATGTACTATCACCAGACAACACACAGGTAGCTGTTAGTCATCACACGTTGGAGGATGGGGAGTCTCGAATCTATATATTCCCACTAGCAGGTGGACAGCCGGTTCTCATTACTGCTATGGCACCAAGCTATCTACATGGCTGGTCACCAGATGGGAGTACGTTATCTTATTGTGCCGAACGGAACGGACAATACGACATTTACACGATTCCCGTTGGTGGTGGGCACGAAACTCAGTTAACCGATTTGCCTAGTTTGGACGACGGACCTGAATATTCTCCGAATGGGCAACATATTTGGTTTAATTCTACGAGGTCAGGCTTGATGCAGGTATGGAGAATGAATGCCGACGGTAGTGATCAGACCCAGATGACATTCGATGAGAGTAATAATTGGTTCCCGCATGTATCACCTGATGGAGAGTCTATTGCATACATCAGTTACCGTAAGGGCGATGTTGCACCAGGTAGCCATCCCCCAAACAAGGATGTCGAGATTCGATTGATGGCAAGCAAGGGTGGCGAATCTACGACATTAGTCTCCCTGTTCGGTGGACAGGGCACAATCAACGTTAATTCTTGGTCGCCCGATAGCAAAGAGCTGGCTTTTGTGAGCTATCGATTGAAAGAATAGGCAGTTTAAGCTACAACCGTTACCCAGTTGGGTTCGGTTGTTTTTTTGTTATTTCAAACCCTAACAAATGATGCAAATTGTGGTATAATCAGAACAACCAAGGGAGGTGCGTGCATGCCGGGAATAAAGTTTATGAGCATGGGTTTAACAATCTGTTTATTGATGGGAAGTATTATAGGATGTAGTGCAGAGAAAGAGAATAATCAAACAATAGAACCCTCTTTAGATGAAGGAGTAAATGTCGTGGAAGAGCCAATTGCTGTTGAAGAACCAAAAGTCATAGTGGAACCCAAGAAAGAACAAATCAAAAACATTGTTATTCCAGATATCGTTTTGTCGGACACTAACAACCTAACAAACCCGAAAGCTACAAAGGAAGCTAGAATTATACATAACTATTTGGGTAGTATCTATGGCAATTATATTCTTAGTGGCCAACAGGAATCCACCTGGAAAGGTACACCGGAGTATGAGATGAATTATGTAGAAGAGAATACCGGTAGACTTCCTGTTATCCGTGGGCTCGACTATATTAATCAGGATTTTGATGGTGTAACCCAAAGATCGATAGAGTGGTGGGAACGTGGTGGCATAGTTTCTATATGCTGGCATTGGGGAACGCCTCCGAGTGGTGTCGGTTATGAATCAAGCAAGGGTAAGATAGACCTCAATGAGGCTCTAACAGAGGGTACGGATTTAAATAAAGGCATGATTGAACAGATGGATAGAGTTGCAGAAGAGCTTAAGAAATTACAGGCTGCTGGTGTCCCGGTTTTATGGAAGCCTTTTCATGAATTTGATGGAACTTGGTTCTGGTGGGGTAAAGGTGGTCCAGATAATTTTATAAAGCTATGGCAGCTTATGTATGATCGTTATACCAATCATCACGGATTGAACAATCTGGTATGGGTACTGGGGTATAGCCATGAGGTAAGAGATAATTGGTATCCAGGTGATGACTATGTGGATATTGCAGGTGCGGATAATTATAGTGAGGGAACTCAAGTAAACAAATATAATAAAGTAGCCAGCATCGTTGGAACTGAGATGCCGATTGCCTATCACGAGAACGGGCCTATTCCTAATCCGGATGATATGATTAAGGATGGTGCTAAATGGGTGTTCTTTATGACCTGGCATACTACACACATTATGCAGGAGAATACACCGGAGTATATTAATGCCGTCTATAATCATGACTATGTCATCACTTTAGATGAGTTACCGGATTTCAAAACGAAATAAGCTTGCAGTCAATAAAAAAGCAGCCTTTCTCCAAAAATGGAGATAGACTGCTTTTTTGTAAATAGTAGATTTGAGTTTGATTTATTTGAAAGTTATTTTTTCTTATTCATGATGAAATCCCAACCCCCTATTATCTGAGGGTTCTTGGAGCCTTTATCATTCAATGTAGAGTAGCTCATATGAATGGTAGGTGCTTGTAAATTAATTGTTTCGAATCCATTGTTAAAGTTATAGCCCGTTACTTGAACTGGACTTAACGTAATAGTCAATATTGTAGCAGTAGATTGTCCTTGGGTTACGAATACCAGCTGTCCGTCCTGAATAACTTCACCGCTAGCTGTGGCCATGAATAGAGGAATAGAGGCTGCATCTACCTCTTTGGTAATCGTAAAATGATTAAGTACGACTCTTCCGGTCGCCCTACCATTCTTGCTACTTGTATTCAATGCTTCGAATTCAACACCAGTGACAGCAATCCAATCTCTGAACTCCTTGTTCGTGGATTCACCCTGGATGTTACCTAATTTCAAATACACATCATAATTAAGTGCGGGTTGACCTTCGGCTGTAGTAACTGCCGCTGCGGGTATCGTTAGGAATGTCATGATTAATAAACTGGTAATTGTCATGGTTATTAGCTGTTTTTTCAAACTTCTCAATGCATACACCCTCTATCATAGATTTAAATGCTCGGATTATAATATTCGGAGATAAGGTTCATTAGTACTTGATAATACGGATAAATCAGACGCTGGAGCGTCTATGTATATAAGAATAAGAACTAAGGACTTAGTTATTCGAACAAATCCAGCTGCTCCGGAGTGGTCTGGTCCAACGTCTGTAGACCCAATAATATCATCAATTGAGTTGCATTATGTGCTGCGTGCCCACCGGAATTATTATTAAATATAATACAGACCTCTTGGGTGTGGGTACCAAGTTTCAGAATGTGATCTCTCCACTCCGATAGTTCGTCATTGTTATAGTCGTACAGATAACGAACCTCCCGCCAATTGGCTGCGCCTCCCTGATTCCAGCCGGATACGTTACGTCCATGCATACGAATAACTGTAACCTTTGGATGTGTTGCATGGAGCACGGATGGAACGGAACCTACTCCAGCTTGAGGCTCGTCACATATACTGTGTATCCAGCCCTGCTCCTCCATGAATGCTAACGTCTTGTTACTAAACTCCGGTAAGAACCAGCTTTGATGTCGAAATTCTAATGCACAGGGTATGCTTTTCATCCGTTCTTTCGTTTCTTTGAGTATATGTACATTCTCCCTTGTACAGTTAAACCATGGCGGGTACTGGAATAATACCGCTTTTAGTTTGTTTGTATCAATTAAGGGCTCGATGGATTCACAGAAAGCTTCATACATCAGCTGTGAGCTTTCATAGTAAGGCTTGCTCCGTAGATGACCCGTCATTCCCTGATATGCTTTGACCACAAATTGAAAGTGCTCAGGTGTATCATTTGCCCAGACTTCCATTCGCTCCTTAGATTGAATGGCGTAGAAAGAGCTGTCCACTTCTACAAGAGGATAGCTGCGGCTATACTCCCTTAGCTTGTCTCTAGGCTTGATGCCTTTAGCATAGATCGAGTCGTGATCGCCCCAACCTGCTAATCCGACGAGGATCATGATATAAACCTCCTTGAATGTGAGCTCGAAAACTTACTCATATGTTATAATAAAAACTCGTGAGCGACAACGATATTCGAAGCTTAGATAAGAATACACCTTGAATAATTGAAGGAGGGATTCTACATATGTATGAGGTTAAGACTAAAGAAAATGATAGTAATGTTATAGCTTTTATTGAGGATGTGGAAAACCCAAAAAAGCGTGAAGACGCTTTTAAGTTGTTAGAAATATTTACAGAAACAACGGGTTATCCAGCGAAGATGTGGGGACCAAGTATTATTGGTTTTGGAGCATACCACTATAAATATGAATCCGGTCACGAAGGTGATGCACCATTAGTTGGCTTTTCACCGAGAAAAGCCAAGATTAGCTTATATTTTGCGACGGGAGACACAGAACGAGAGGCTCTATTGGAGAGGTTCGGCAAACACACGTCAGGAAAAGGATGTGTATACATCAACAATATTAAAGATATTCATGTTGATGTATTAAAGGAATTAATCAATCAATCCGTGATATTCTTGAACAAGACTTATCCAAGTTAATTGTTATAACAGAAAGCCAAGAGCTACAATGGCAATTGAAGCATGGAACAGGATATCTAGCCAATTCTTACTGTGTACCCCCATACGTTGTACAATTACGTATACGGATCGAACGATAATAATGATCAACGCAATCTGGATTAATAAACTGGGCATGGTAATTCCTCCTAAACGTGATGCCCTAACGGGCTCAAACTGATTTGAAAATGAGGTTTAACCTTTGAATCACTACTTTATAGGTGAATATTCCGCTGAGGTCACTCTCTAAGCCGGTTTTTCCGCTTTACAGCAGCATTTCTGCTCCCAAATCACTCTCTAAGGCGGTTTTTCCGTCTTACAGCAGCATTTCTGCTCCCAAGTTATTCTCTAAGCCGGCTTTTCCGTCTTACAGCAGCATTTCTGCTCCCAAGTTACTCTCTAAGGCGGGTTTCCGCTTTACAGCGGACAATTTGCTCCCAGGTCACTCTTCGAACGGAGCTGTAGGGCTATTTTCCCATCAAAAGTTTTGGATGACTGCCCGAGCAGTCGAAAAAACTACTTCGTAAGCATGGGCTAAGTTTTGTGAACTTCGTAAGCAAAAGCTAAGTTTATCTATATATATTCGATTGGGTGCAAAGAAGTACAGGCATCTTTCCTTATTTGTTTTTATAGTGTCTTATTTTTAGATATGCTGAGAAAATGGCAGTGGAACATGACCAACAATCATGATAGCTTTATATTATTCGGGGGTGTTTAACGGAATGGATGATCGGAGTAAGAGGATACAACAAGAGTGGAAACTATGGTACAAGCAACCGGCTTCCGTCTGGGAGGAAGCATTACCTCTGGGTAACGGCAGACTGGGTGCCATGATGTTCGGTGGTGTTAAACAAGAACGGCTTCAGTTGAATGAAGATACTTTATGGTCTGGTTTCCCGCGAGATACGATTAATTACGATGCCCAGCGCTATTTGCAACAATCCCGAGAACTTATACGGGCGGGGAAATATGTAGAAGCTCAGCAGCTTATACAATACCGAATGCAAGGACGTAATGCAGAGTCCTACCAGACGGCTGGGGAACTAAGAATTGAGCATCAAGGTGAAGGAGAACTGAGGAACTATCGGCGCGAGTTGGACTTATCCACTGCGATTGCATCTGTTTCATATACATTGAACGAGGTTAATGTGAAGAAGGAAGCATGGATTAGTGCCAAGGATCAATTGTTGGTATTACGTTATAAAGCGGATCGACCGAAATCGCTAAGTATGAATATCACTTTGGAATCCTTATTAAGACACCATGTGGATTACAGAGGTAGTGGAAAGTTGAGATTGGTGGGGCAGAGTCCAAGTTATGTAGCTAATAACTATAATGGTACGAACCCGAATGGAATCGTATATGAAGAGGGGCTTGGATTGTCTTATGAGGTTCATGCCCAAGTCATTCTGGATGATGGACGCCTTGATGATCTGGAAGGGACCTCTTTACAGATATCAGAAGCTAGCGGATTCACTATATATGTAGTAGCAGCGACTAATTTTGCAGGCTTTCAAATCCAACCGGATCCTAAGGATTTACGTCCTGGGGATCGCTGCAGTGAATGGCTTGATGTACTAAAGTCCTGTACTTATGAAGAATTGAAACAACGACATATTGAGGAGCACCAACGGTTATTTCATCGGGTTGACCTGTACCTTGGTGTATCTGAGGAAGCAAATCTACCTACGGATGAGCGGTTAACCAATTATAAGTCTCAGCAGCAGGATCCACAATTAGAAGCTCTACTATTCCAATATGGACGTTATCTGCTGATCAGTAGCTCGCGCCCGGGCTCACAGCCTGCGAATTTACAAGGGATATGGAATCCCCATATACAGCCACCGTGGTGTTGTGACTACACAACGAATATCAATACTGAAATGAATTATTGGCTGGCAGAGGTAACGAACTTGAGCGAGTGTCATGAGCCTTTGTTCGATCTTATTCAGGATCTAAGTATATCGGGGCAGAGGACCGCTGCATTGCACTATGGTTGTAGAGGCTGGACAGCTCATCATAATGTAGATTTGTGGAGAATGTCGACACCGACTGAGGGGGATGCAAGCTGGGCCTTCTGGCCGATGGGCGGAGCATGGTTAGTTCGGCATCTGTGGGACCATTACTTATACCATCGTGATATAACCTTCCTTAGGGAACAGGCTTATCCGCTCATGGCTGGCGCAGCTTTGTTCTGTCTAGATTGGTTAGTGGAGGGACCGGACGGACAGCTTGTGACACTGCCATCAACAAGCCCGGAGAACAAGTTCGTTACTGCTGAGGGGATGGCCAGCAGTGTGTCCATGGCGACAACGATGGACATCTCGATTATTCGTGAAGTATTCACTTATTGTATCGAGGCCAGTCAATTATTGAATTGTGATGAAGCTCGTCGGGTTGAATTAACAGCTGCACTGAACCGCTTGCCATCTTATAAGATCGGCGCACATGGACAACTGATGGAATGGTACGAGGATTACAAGGAGCATGAACCTGGGCACCGTCATGTATCCCATCTGTACGGCCTATACCCAGGCGATCAGATTACTGAGCAAACACCGGAGCTTCTTGATGCCTGTCGTGTGACGCTACAACGGCGGCTGGATAATGGAGGCGGGCATACGGGATGGAGCTGTGCGTGGCTGATTAGCTTGTATGCTCGACTTAAGGATGCCGAGCAGGCCTATCACTTTGTACAGACCTTGCTGTCTCGTTCGACATATCCCAATTTGTTCGATGCACATCCCCCCTTTCAGATTGATGGAAATTTTGGTGGTACTGCAGGCATAGCGGAGCTCTTGTTACAGAGTCATGGCGAGACCATTCAATTGCTGCCTGCCCTTCCTCAAGCATGGCCGGATGGATATGTGAAGGGACTACGAGCTAGAGGCGGATTCGAGCTGGATATCGAGTGGCAGCAGCATCGGTTAACCCGTGCTCACATGCGTGCTCATGTCAATGGGCAGTGCCATCTTCTATATGACGATCAACCATTATCAATTACTGATCTTAACGGAAGTGCCATCGAGTCGAACAATGGTACCTTCGAAGCTAAAGCAGGCGAAGGTTATGTAGTGCATATATACAATTAATTAATAACCAACCAAGCGCGGAAGAGGAAATAAGAACATATGGCAATTATTCTTCTGATATCCATGGAATTAATGTTAATCTTGAGATTTTAATTGTACTTATGCATGTATTATTCCCTAGAAGTTAGCGAATGATTTAATAGTTGTACATTCACATTTATTTATGAACGCCGATGGGAAATCGGCTATCTCCACTCAATCATAGTATGGAGCAGCACAAAAGAGGACCACGGATGGAAATCCGTGGTTTTTTCATGTGGCTGGCTCCACACTCCCCCTTAAGAAATGACACTAATAGATTACGAATGAACCGTATCAAGGAGAAAGTGACTGGTTATATACTAAATGTACGATAGACAGGAGGGTATTGACTTGAAGACCAATCCAGCGATAATCATACAGAACACTCCGCTGACCATCAAATCAGAACCGTTATGGAAGCGTTTCAAAAAACAAATTGCCTTTCAGATATTCGTCCTACTAGGGATCTTATTCATGGGGATTTTCTCGTACACCCCGATGTTCGGCATTCTGATGGCATTCAAGGATTATAAAATCAGCTCAGGCATAATCGGAATTTTCACTAGCGAATGGGTAGGGCTACGGTACTTCCAAGAATTCGTTAATGACTACAACTTTCCGACCCTTGTGAAGAATACACTTGCGCTTAGTATACTGAAGCTATTCTTCTCCTTTCCGATACCTATTCTTTACGCCATTATGCTTAATGAGGTTCGACATGCCTTCTTCAAACGATTCGTACAGACGGTGAGCTACTTACCACACTTTATCTCTTGGGTTGTTATCGTAGGCGTAGCCTTTGCCTTCTTCTCCACAGATACAGGGCTAGTCAATAACCTGCTAATGAATATGGGGCTGATTGATCAACCGCTTCGCATTCTGACAGATCCGGATTACTTCTGGGGATTAGCTGTTTCTTCGGCGGTATGGAAGGAAGCGGGATGGTGGACCATCATCTTCCTAGCGGCCATCGCAGGCATCGATCCCTCACTATATGAGGCAGCTGAGATGGATGGGGCCTCGAGGCTGAAGCGGATATGGCATATTACATTGCCAGGGATCAAAGGCTCTATAGTTGTGGTATTAATCTTGTCGATTGGGAATATCCTCGGTGGTGGTCTGGTCGGGTCCAACTTTGAACAGGCATTCTTACTTGGGAACCCACTGAACAGTGATAAGTCACAAATTATCCAAACGTATTCGTTTAATATGGGGCTAGCTCAAGGGCGATTTGCCTTCGCAACAGCTATAGACTTAGTACAATCCATCATCTCGCTTGTATTGATCCTATCGAGTAATTACATTGCTAAGAAGGTATCAGGTAGCGGACTATTCTAAACAAAGAGAGGAGGAAGAGATCGTGAGAACCTTGAGAAGACGAACCGGAGAAGATGTAGTACTGGATTCGGTCAATTACACACTTCTAACCATTATTGCTTTTGTTACGTTCTATCCCTTCTATTATATTCTAGTGCTGTCCTTCAACTCGGGAGCGGATTCAACTTATGGTGGCGTATATCTTTGGCCTAGATCCTTTACCTTAGAAAATTACATCTTCTTCTTCCAAGATATCAATTGGCTCAAAGGCTTCCTCGTATCTACGGCCCGTACCGTTGTAGGATCAGTAATGACAGTGACGTTTACATGTATGATGGCTTATGGTCTGGCAAGGAATGATTTAATTTTCCGTAAAACTTACTTTTTACTTGTTATTGTTGCGATGAACTTCTCCGGTGGGTTAATTGCTTATTACGTAGTGCTGAGGGGCATTGGCTTACTTAACTCCTTCGGTGTGTATGTTATTCCATCCATGCTGAATTTATTCTTCCTATTAATCGCTATCAGCTTCTTTCGAGAGATTCCGTCCGAGCTTGGGGAGTCAGCGAGGATAGATGGGGCGAGTGAGATATCTATCCTGATACGTATTATTCTGCCTGTATCGATGCCCTTGTTAGCTACAATGGCGCTATTCGTTGGGTCTGGGCAGTGGAATGCTTGGTTAGACTCCGCCTACTTTGTGCAGGACGAGAATTTGCGTACGCTGTCTTATCGAATGATTCAGGTGATTAATCAGACGGTAATTTCTGCTGACGTAGGAGCGGCGAACTATACAGCCAACCTCAAGGTGACCCAGTTCTCTGTACAGGTCACAGCTATGGTTATCTCCATCGCTCCGATTGTATGTGTGTATCCGTTTCTGCAGAAATATTTTGTTCAAGGTATCATGCTGGGATCAGTGAAAGGCTAAGACAATTGTAATATTAGAGCTACAAGCTTTAATATATAAAATGAGAGAACAGGGAGGATCAATATTCTTATGAAATCTACAAAGAAAGCAAGTTTGCTAATGTTAGTGGCTGTTATGGTATTCATCTTAATTGCTGGCTGTAGTAATAACACCAATACAGGCTCGAATGAACCAGCCCCAGCCAAAAAGGATAATAACAATGTAAGTGAGCCCGCCCCAGCTAAGGAGGAAGTCGTAACATTAGATTTATTCATCGATCATTCTTGGTGGCCAGTTAAGGAATGGAGTGGTCCGATTCCAGAAGAGATTACTAAACGGACCGGCGTTAAGCTGAATATCACGGTTGCAACAGATGATAAGCAGCTCCCACTAATGATTGCTTCAGGTGATCTGCCGGATTTAGTCTTCACAAGCACGAACGCTCAGCGTCTATCTGATCCTAACTTAGCATATCCGTGGTCAGAGTTAATTGCGGAATATGCTCCTGACTTTGAACCGCATCCTGATAAGATTGCTGTAAATCTAGCACCGGATGGTGAGTATTATACGATTCGTAATAACTTCTCACCAGCAGAGGAGTGGAAGGCCAACGAGGAATTCGCACTGCAGGGTGGTGCAGATGTAGGATTTCGTAAGGATATCTGGGAAGAGCTAGGCAGTCCTGCTGTGAATTCACTAGAGGACTTCGACAAGCTGTTGGGTATGGTGAAGGACAAGTATCCAGATATGGTGCCGTTAGTATTAAATCCAACAGACACATGGTATATGGGCTTCTTTGCTAATAATTTCGGTGTAAACTTCAAGGGTATGTATGATGATAATGGCGAATTGAAGTATGCACTACGCAATCCGGAATTGCTCAATATGTACAAATACATGAATGGCTTATACCGCAAAGGTTACATCCTACCAGAGAACTATGCTTTCAAGAATGAGGATCAGGCCAAGGAATTGATCACTAGTGGTAGAGGCTTCGCTTATGTATGGACCTCTGGAGTAGGAGATCGACTGAATTCGGATACATCAGGCAATGATCTGGGTATGGTCTTTACTCAGATCGGTAAGCCGCTTAGCGATCAAGCGAAAATCACTCGTTCTGATACGGGTTGGTCGGGTGTAGTGATCACTAAGGAGAATAAGAGTCCGGAGAAATCTATAAAGTTGATGCAGTTTCTGCTCTCCGAGGAAGGCCAGCGCTTAGCGATGTGGGGAATTGAGGGGCAGCATTATAAGATGCATGCAGAGGGTTACCCAGAATTCTTGTTCGACAAGAACAATGCAGATGTACAGAATAAGGAAGGTAGTTATTGGTGGGGACTTCTAGCTGGCACTGCAGTAATGGAAGCATTATGGAACTATGTTCCTGGCTCTGAGACTACGAAAGCTAGTTTGAATTGGACCAAGATCATGGACTGGAAGCCAGAGCTCGGATTGGTTAAGGCTGAGCCAGACTCTGCGGAGCAGGTCATCATCACTAACTTAGAGAACATGATTAAGAACGAAGGTTCAAAGGCATTGCTTGCTTCGTCGGAAGAAGATGCCGAGAAGGCATTCCAGAATATGGTAGACCAAGCAGAGAAGATGGGTATGGCGAAGCTTGAAGCTTGGGCTAATGGAGAATATACTAAGATAAAAGCCAATTTTAACAAATAACAAATTAGTCGAGACATCTCTTGCTCTATGCAGGGGGTGTCTTTTTCTAAGATGATTAGAATTTATCCCTGGCGAATCTTAAGAAAGGACACTAACGCCTTAGGAATAAACCGTATTCAGACTCTCATTGTATAAGTATAATTTTATGCATAGAATTACCTTCACCAAGCAGTTATAATTATAGCAAAAAAAGAAGTGATGGCGTTTGATAAAGCTTATGCAACTAGTAAGGAATAAGTTTAAGAGTATGCGGATCGTACCTAAGCTCATTATTGGCTATGTGTTACTCATTGTAGCGCCTTTTACGCTGTTCAGTTATATCTACTATAAAGAAATGCATCAGAACCTGCTGAATCAGTATCTGATTGGTGAACAGCGCATCATGGAGCAAGCTTACAGTAATTTGAAGGTTAATCTATCGCAAGCTGAATCCGTTCACCAGCTATTCCAGAACAATGTAAAGCTGACAGAATACTTGAGTGGTGCCTATAGCGCCGATTGGGAAATGATATATAACTACCTCAAAGAGATTAATCCGACCTTCTCATTCGCATACCTAAGCAATCCAATTGTTGATGAGATTCGTATCTATAAAAGAAATGAGAGCGCTTTATCACTGGAACCCGATATTGTAAACCTCGATGCATTAGACGATAAGGCATTGATACAAGCTATTGATCCACTATTGCCTAATCAAGGCTTGTGGGTATATACGAACGAAACTCGAAGTGAACTGCCTGCCTTTCAGTATTATCGCAAAATATTCACGAATACCTTCTCCAAGGAGCTTGCGATCATCAAGATCTCTACGAACGGTAAGCTGCTGCAACAATTTTTCAAGACGCTGGAAAGCCCGGATGGCGAGCTGAATATCATGCTTATTGATCCCGTTCAACAGGGTGAAGTTGTCTATTCACAAGCCTCTAATTTGATATCAGAGATGCAGATCACCGAATTTGCGGAGGCTGCCACAGAAGCGGCTGATAAGACGTTCTATAGTGATCAGAATCGATGGATAGTCAATGCAGTTTATGTAGAAAGGCTTGGTTTAGTAGCTGTCGAGATCAGTGATGTGCAGTCAGTGTTCGTAAGCTTGAAAAGTAGAGAGTGGTGGATGATCTTAATAGGAGTATTCCTGCTGGTCTTACTATCTGGGTTGTATTATGTGACGGCATCCTCCGTAACCAAACGAATATTACGTTTGTCGCGTCATATGAAGTGGGTGGATCCTAATAATTTCTCAACTTACGAGGGAAAAACTGGTCCAGATGAAATCGGCTTTCTGATCTCATCCTATAACGGAATGATCACGCGGATCGATGAGTTGGTGAATACGGTTCATCGTTCCGAGCTTATGAAGAAAGAGGCTGACTTCAAGATGCTTCAGGCTCAGATCAAGCCTCATTTCTTGTATAATACCCTTGAAGCGATGAGAATGCAGGCCGAGATGAATGAGGATAAAGACGTCGCAGAGATGGCTTCCTCCCTTGGCAGCTTATTAAGATATAGCTTATCCAAGAGTGAAGACGAGACGACACTGGGCTACGAGATGGAGCATATCAAGCATTATATCGATATTCACAAAATTCGGATGGGGGAACGGCTTCACGTAGAATGGATTGAGAATGGAGATGTGGTCCATTATGAATGTCCACGCTTCATCTTGCAGCCACTGGTTGAGAATAGTATCCAACATGGTTTATCCGGCTTAAGAAAGCAGGGGACCATTCAAATCCATATTGATAAGCTTCCACAGGGGGTAGTGGTGACAATTAAAGACAATGGTATCGGTATTACAACAGAGAGGTTAGACATTATCGGCAAGGTATTAGATGGAAGTCTAATAGGTGACGCGATTCCATTCTCTGGGGGAATTGGTCTAAACAATGTGAATGAACGCATTAAATCATATTACGGCCATGCAGCTGGAATTTCACTTACTAGCCAAGAAGGTCAAGGGACGATCTGTACATTGTATTTGTTAAGAGGGGAGGAATAACCGATGTATAAGCTGATGATCGTGGACGATGAACCAATCATATTGAACGGGCTTCGGCATATAATCGGTAAGCATACTTGGTTTTCTGAAATCGTTGGGGCTACAGATGGTATTGATGCACTGGAGAAGATGGAAATCTTCAAGCCGGATTTACTCATAACGGATATTCATATGCCGGAGATGGATGGGCTGGAGCTTATACGTCAGGCCAAACTGCGCAAGGTAGATCGTTTTATTGTCTTAACCGGATATGATGTATTTGACTATGTAAGGCAAGCATTGCGTCTGAATGTTGTGGACTACTTGTTAAAGCCGATCAAAAAAACGGAATTGCTTGAATTGCTGGAACGTATTCATCAAGGCTGGGAGAACGAGCATGAAGCGGGTTCTGTAGATGCTCTTAGAGACGGTTATGGTGATACTGTTGAGCAACAGGATCATATGAGCAAGTGTTTAAGCTACATCCATAATCACTATAAACGAGATTTATCCTTGGATGAAGTGGCTAATTACTTGGGATTACACCCAAATTACTTGAGCTGCCTCATCAAAAAAATGACAGGTCAGTCCTTTGTGAAACATATTTCTACACACAGAGTACAAATGGCCAAGGATATCCTAGCGAAGCACCCTACCTTATCTTTAGAACAGATTTCCCGTAATGTAGGGTATGAAAACCCACGTCATTTCTATAAAGTGTTCAAAAAATATGAGGGAACCACACCTGGTGAATACCGCAGCACCACCTTACAAGTTTAAATCCAAAGATGAGAGCGAGTAATATCTCGCTTTTTCTTTGCGCTCATTTGTGTTATCTTTATTTGTTAAGACAATAAGCATAGGTTTAATAAAGGAGAAATAATGACATTTACTAACATGAATTTGATTCCCGCGATTTTGAAGGCGTTAAGCAAAGAGAACTACACTGCACCGACACCGATACAGGAGCAAGCAATCCCAGCTGTGTTAGCTGGACGGGATTTATTGGGCTGTGCTCAGACTGGAACAGGGAAGACAGCTGCCTTCGCTTTACCGATTATCCAACGACTAAGTGAAGAGCCTAATTCTCCCCATACACAAGGGCGTATTCGCTCATTGATTCTAACCCCAACTAGAGAGCTTGCACTTCAGATAGCCGATAATATTCAAGCCTATAGTCAATACACGAATATCCGATGCTCTGCTATCGTTGGTGGCGTTTCACAGAAAGCTCAGGAACGAGCGCTTAGTCAAGGTGCAGATATTCTTATAGCAACACCAGGTAGGCTCATTGATTTAATGAATCAGAAGCGTATTAATTTACAATATGTGTCTATATTAGTACTGGATGAAGCGGATAGAATGTTAGATATGGGCTTCATACATGATGTGAAGAAGATTATCGCGACCATGCCAAGCAAAAAACAAACGCTATTCTTCTCAGCAACAATGCCTCCTGAGATATCCAAGCTGGTGAAATCCTTGCTTATTAATCCAGTGAAAATCGAAATAACCCCGGTATCCTCTACTGTGGAACGGATTCAGCAATCTATCTACAAGGTAGATAAGGGGAATAAGCAAAATTTATTGAATGATCTTCTACAAGATAAATCCATAACCACAGCTCTGGTGTTTACTCGTACTAAGCATGGGGCTGACCGAGTCGTCAAAGGTCTAACAAAGGTGAATATTCCGGCTCAAGCCATTCATGGCAACAAATCTCAGAATGCCCGTCAGCTAGCACTAAGCAATTTCAAGAGTGGACTAACACGCGTGTTGGTAGCGACGGATATTGCTGCAAGAGGCATAGATATTGAGGAGCTATCGCATGTGATCAACTTCAACCTTCCGAATATTCCAGAAACCTATGTTCATCGAATAGGTCGTACGGGTAGAGCAGGATTAAGCGGAATCGCGATCTCCTTCTGCGAATTTGAAGAAATCCCATATCTCAAGGATATAGAGAAGTTAATCGGCAAGACCATTCCCGAAGTGAAAGAGCACCCCTATCCGATGCTCATTACTGTGCCTGCGAAGGTAGAGGAATTACAGAAATCAGTCGTCTCAAAAAGGGCCAAGCCCGAAGCTGACATGACTCGCAGTAGCAAGCCCAAGTCCAAGTGGTATAAGCAAGGAACTAAATCAAGCAGATAAAAGGAGATGAAGTCACATGAACAATCTAGAAGTGAAGAATGAACTACCTGAAAATTTTGCAGAATTAAAGAAGAATGCCAATCGAACTTCGAGTTGGAGGGAACGTCTAGCGGCGATTGAGGAGTTAGGTCAGTGGAATAATCCACAAACCATCGATGTATTAAAGCACAGAATGAATAACGATGATGTGTATAAAATTCAAGAGGCAGCTTACCAGCAACTCAGGAAATTTGGTGAGGCTGTCAGTTTACCTCCGAGGAAAACTGGTGAGTTAATCAAAGGACTTACTAAGATATTGGTTAGAATTAAGAAGAGCTTGCCTGTAGGACACACGTTTGAAGAGTTTAGGGAAAAGTTGAAGAAGATGAGAATTGATATTTATGATACATATGAGGGTGACAAGGGCGCTGATTTTGATAATTGGCTAGAGCAAACATGGGAGTCGTTATCGAGAAGATAAGAAATGTATAATTAAGAATTACTCCGAGTTCAACCTTGTGCGAAAAGCTGAGGTTGGGCTCTTTTTGATTTGTTCTAGATGTGAAAATCATACAGCTTATTGATCTGTTGCTGTGTCTGAGCGAAATACTGCTTTATGAGCGCAACTGATTCATCTAAGATACTTAAATTGTTATGATTAGAGGAAGAGTATACCAAATATGATTTGTGCTCATTAAAAGGGTTTGATTTAACGGGAATAGCACACAGTTGTCCTGTTAGTATTTCATCAGCTACTAACCTTTGCGGTAATAAGGTGGCTACTTGATCAGTCTGAACCAATGATTTGATGATTTGGAGATTATCCGTTTCGATGTAGGGGCGGTATGGAATCTTGTGTTGTTGAAAGGTCGATTCAATAATATTTCCTATGGCACCATTTCTCTTGAATAGGATTAGGCTTTCAGAACTCAAGTTTTTTAATTCGATTTGTGAATTAGACGCTAGTGGATGAGAGGGAGATACGATGAACTGAATAGGCTGTTGAACGATTAATTCAAACGCTAATTCTGTATCGGGTATTTCCATTAAAGTAATACATATATCCTGTGTTCGATTTTTAACTGCTTTGATGGCCTGATCGGAGCGAGTCTGAAAAAAAGAAAGCTTAACTTGTGGCATTTGTTTTAAGAAAAATGGAATTAAACCCGCTATGATTTGTCCATAAGAGTATGGAAAACCAATATTTAGCGTTGCATTTTTAGCATCGTTGGACTCCTTTAATATGCTCTGAATATTTTCCAGTGATTGTAATGTGTTGGTTGCGAATATGAAGAAAAGGTCCCCTGCTGTAGTTAAGCTAACGTTTTTCCTATGCCTATCAAAAAGCTGGATATTAAGCTCTTTCTCCAATTGTTGTATTCGAAGAGACAGTGTAGGTTGGGGGACAAAAAGAGATTCCGACGCTTTTGTGAAGGTACCTAAATTAACGATTTGAACGAAAGCTTCAAGCTGATTCATATTCATTTAAGCAACCCCTTTCATTTGATATCTAAATATAGAAATTGCATTTCTGTATTATACGAGTGATGTAATCTGACATATAATGAAAACAACAAATGAGAATTTGATACGTTTTATACCATAAATATAACATTATATGAATGGAACTAACAGAAAATTTAGATATATTCAGGTGATTTCTTCATAGCGTGCGGTTTAATGTAATTAATTAGTTAGTATTGAGTTATAAAATATAACATTAACGAAAGGGCTGATAAAGTATGGAAACAGTATTAGCGATTAAGAACCTTCATACAACATTTAAGCTGGGGAACAACGATCTTAATGTGGTAAGAGGAGTAACCCTTGATGTTAGAAGAGGAAAGACCTTAGTTATTTTAGGTGAGTCGGGCTCAGGGAAAAGCGTATTGTTAAAATCAATCTTGCGGTTATTAGACTCAAAGAAATCAGCAATATCCGGCAGCATCAAGTACAACAATCGGAATTTATTGGAATTAAGCGAAGGTGAGATGTCGCGAATACGAGGCAATGGTATATCCATGATCTTCCAGAATGCATTGACGGCGCTGGACCCTGTCTATAAGGTTGGTAGACAAATTGAAGAAGTACTTGAACAACATAAGGTAATGAACACTGAAAAGCGGGGATATGCTGTTAAATCCCTTAGGAATGTAGGGATTCCATCACCAGAAGAACGGGCAATGTCATACCCCCATGAATTGAGTGGAGGTATGCGGCAGAGGGCAGTCATAGCAATGTCACTTACTTGTAATCCAGATATCCTTCTGGCAGATGAGCCCACCACTGCACTAGACGTTACGATCCAGTCACAAGTCCTGCATTTATTTAAACAGATTCAAGAAGAACATGGTACTACGATCATATTGGTCACTCATGATATAGGTGTGGCCGCTTCAATAGCAGATGAAATTGCTGTTATGTATGCAGGTAACATTGTGGAATATGGCACTGCTGAAGATATCTTATATTCTCCTCAACACCCATATACGAAAGGTTTGATTGATGCTACTCCGAAAAAAGGTGAAAAGTTAATACCAATCCCAGGTGAACCACCTTCCTTGTTGTATAAATCCAAAGGGTGTGATTTTGCCCCTCGTTGTTCATCCTCTTCAAGTATATGTAGTGCAAGGACTCCGGAAGTCATTACAGGTGAATCACGCTTTGTATATTGTCATCATTCGTTATCTGCTAGCGATAATGAATATGGTTTATATAGAAAGGCAGCAAATACTTAGATTTTTATTACGAGGAGGTTGAGTATCAATGAAGTACATTCTGTCGAAAAAGCTAGGAGTTTTGCTGATTGTCGCTATTCTTATATTCATCGTGGGATGTACGAATGACGGTGGTGCCAACCCGAGTGCCAGTGTCCCAGAAGTCGATTCTAAGAGTGATACTAAGAATGATTCTGGGAGTGATGCAAAGAAAGGAGGAACACTCATCATTGGTATGACTGCGGCGGGTCTTCCAGCACTGGATACCCACTCAACACAGGGACAGGAAGGATACCGATTTGTTGGATTTCAAGTGTACGATGGTTTAACTAGATTCGATTTAACGCAGGGAGAAAGAGAGCCTGATGTTGTACCGGCCCTTGCCAAAAGCTGGGAGGCGCCAAAAGACGGGGGGGTAACGTGGACATTTCATTTAAGAGATGATGTTGATTTCCATGATGGAACTCATTTTAATGCAGATGCCGTTATTTTCAACTTAGAGAGGGTACTTAATCAAGAGTTTGAATATTATTCACCACAAAGTTCAGCAGGAGTTAGCTCGAATGCCCAATTTATCGAAAGCTATGAGAAGATCGACGAATACACCATAACGATCACTACGAAAGAGCCTTGGAGCATTGCGCATGTGAATTTAGCATGGGTATTCATGGGAAGTCCCGATGCCATTAAGAAATATGGAAATGAAGAATATTTGGAGCACCCAGCAGGTACAGGACCTTTCAAATTTGAGAGCAAAATAGATGGTCAAGAATTGGTATTGGTACCCAATGAGGATTATTACGGAGAGGTACCAAAACTAGACAAATTGATCCTTAAACCAATGCCAGAACCATCAACAAGGGTAGCTGCACTTCTTGCTAAGGAGATTAATTGGGCAGAAGCACCAGCACCTGACTCGGTTGCACGATTAAAGAGTGATGGGTACGAAATTATTACGGGTGTATATCCTCACATATGGCGCGCATATCTAAACGAGGTATCAGAGCCCATTAAGGACGTACGGGTCAGACAAGCGCTTAATTATGCGATAGATCGAGAATCTATGGTTAATGACTTAATAGGAGGTTTAGGGACACCCTCAACCCAGTATGTATATGAAGGTCACCCATGGTTTAACGAGGATGCAATCGACTATTCCTATGATCCAGATAAAGCGAAACAATTGTTAGCAGAGGCTGGTTATCCGGATGGGTTTGACACAAGAATTATCATCCCAGCTTCTGGATCAGGACATATGTGGCCTATTCCGATGACACAGTTTATCCAACAGAACTTTGCGGATATCGGAGTTAACCTAAAAATTGACGTTGTTGAATGGCCAACATTCCAACAGCTCTCTAGAGCAGATTTTGTGGATGATCGGGACGCACTAGGCTATGCTCATGGAACGCCAACGGTAACTATGCGAAACTTCAGAAGCACATTTCATTCGCAGGATTCTGGTAATAGAGGAAAATATATCAATCCAAAAGTTGATGAGCTGATCGATCAAGCGTTTGCCTCTTATGATGATGATGAACGGAATGGGCTGATAAAAGAAGCTAGCAAAATTGTAACAGATGAGGCCGCAATATTATTTGTAGTACATGATCTGAATAGCAGAGCGTTAGCGACTAACGTAAAAGGGTTTGTGCAGCCTCAATCATGGTTCATTGATCTAAATTCAGTTACGGTGGAATAGTGCGAGATAGGTAAGGTGAGGAGGTGATTGAAATTGCTGAATTATATCATGTATCGTTTGCTCTTAATGATTCCTATCTTAATTGGTGTCACCTTGGTTGTTTTCGTCTTCAATCAGCTTATTCCTGGAGATCCGGTTGATTTTCTTGTAGATATCGACGCAACTGAAGAAGAGCGAGCATGGGTTAGAAACTATCTGGGATTGGATGAACCATTATTCACACAATATTATATTTGGATGTCGAACCTGTTACATGGCGATTTCGGGGTTTCGGTTACCAAACAAGCGGATGTTTTGTATTTACTACTAGGAGCGTTAAAGAATACTGCAATATTAATCTTAGTTGGCGGAGCTATGGCATTCCTAATCGCCTTGATTATCGGTATATTTAGCGCACTTTACCCGAGTTCGATTGCTACATCTATGGCTAATATACTGGGGATCTCTACGGTAAGCATTCCGAACTTTTGGGCTGCATTGATGCTTATTGGTTTATTCTCAGTAACCCTGGGGTGGTTACCCACTTCAGGGATGATCACCTCAGGTAAAGAGTCCAGTACAGCAGATTTCCTGATGCATCTGGTGCTGCCGGCCACTGTTGTGGGTCTTACAACTATCGGGACAATGACCCGAATCATACGAAGTACTTTTGTTGATTTACTTAAGCAGGATTTTGTTCTTACCTTAAGGGCTAAAGGGCAAGGCCAGGGGAACATTCTAATGCATGTGTTCAAGAATGGATTGCCACCAGTTCTCGTCATTGCTGGTCTAGAGATCGGTTCCCTACTTGGAGGCTCTGTCATTACAGAAAGTATATTTAACTGGCCTGGTATTGGAAAGGTATTATATGATGCGATTTCACAAAGGGATTATCCGGTTATACAAGGTGGAATATTGATAACTTCCTTTATGTTCGTGACCGTGAATTTGATTGTCGATGTCGTACACGGATTCGTTGATCCGAGAATTAGAAAATCATTAAAAGGGGGGGCGTAGTATGGGCGCTCAACCCTTAAAGAAGAATGGAGTGAGTAAGCCGAAGTCCGGTGAATGGCGTGAAGAGAAGATCACAGAGGATGAAGATGGACTAGATCATAAGGAAGTTACTTTCCTAAGACGATTAAGTAAGAATAAAATTGCTTTGGTTTGTGCGATATACCTAATCCTTCTTGTCCTATGCTCGGTTTTTGCAAATTGGTTAACGTCTTATGATCCCTTGCGGGGAACCTTGAGTGAAAGAATGCTACCCATCGGAAGTCCTGGTCATATTCTTGGGACAGATGAATTAGGAAGGGATATGTGGGCTCGTGTTATCTACGGATCGCGTTTAAGTTTGATTGCTGCTATTTTTCCAGTACTTCTTGGAACAACAATAGGCAGTATTCTGGGAATAGTCTCTGGCTACATTGGTGGTAAGATCGAAACGATAATTATGAGAGTATTAGATGTTTTCTATGCATTTCCTGCAATCCTACTGGCTATTGCCTTCGCAGCAGTAGTGGGCTCAGGACTGAAGACAATCCTTGTCTGCTTGACGATAATTATGATTCCCCCGGTTGCACGTGTAGCTATGTCTGCGACTAAGAAAGTAGCACATATGGAGTATATAGAAGCTGCTAGAACGAGTGGGGCTAGTTCTATATCCATCATGTATGACCAGCTATTCCGCAATATATTTAGCCCGATCTTTGTGTACTCGAGTACTTTACTAGGTCTAGCGTTGCTCTTTGCTTCTGGATTAAGCTTTTTGGGTTTAGGTGTTGCTCCTCCGACGCCAGAGTGGGGATTCATGCTTAATAGTCTAAGGGATAGCATCTTTGTATCTCCAATGATAGCGATTGTGCCAGGCTTCTTTATCTTTATTACTTCTATGGCGTTCAATTTACTAAGTGATGGTATTCGTGACGCTATGGAAGAAAAGTAATGGTATGAAGATAACTATTTGGGAAAGGAAAATGCCACAATATGCCCCGAAAAATCCTGGAGGTAAAAAACTTAAGCAAGAATTTTAGAATTGGCCGAGGGTTGCTGAAGAAACAACAACAAACCTTGCAAGCTGTGACGAATGGATCGTTTATTGTTTATGAGAATAAAACATTAGGTGTTGTGGGAGAGTCGGGATGTGGAAAGTCCACTACAGGAAGATTAATTATGAGATTGGAAGAAGCTGATGAGGGTGAAATCATATTCAACGATCAGAACATTTTAGGCTTGCCGAACAAAACGATGAAGCTGATGAGGAAGAATATGCAGATGATTTTTCAGGATCCCTATGCATCTCTAAATCCACACATGACAATTCTGGAAAGTGTCGAATATCCGTTGAAGGTTCATGGTATTAATTCAACTGATCGAAAAGCTAAATCCATTGAGATGCTGGAGATGGTTGGGATTTCAAAGAAATTATCTGGAAAATATCCCAATAGCTTTAGTGGTGGTCAGAGACAAAGAGTATCCATAGCAAGAGCACTAGTGTTAAATCCGCAATTTATAGTTGCTGATGAGCCAGTTTCAGCCCTTGATAAGTCAATTCAAGCACAAGTATTAAATTTGCTCGAGGATCTGAAAGAGAATTTCTCACTTTCCATGATGTTTATCTCCCATGATCTGAATGTAATTGAATACGTAAGTGATTATGTCATGGTTATGTACTTAGGGAAAATTGTGGAATATGGCCCTGTAGATGATATTTTCAGCAATCCGCTGCATCCCTATACACAAGCTCTCATTAAGTCGTCTCCATCTATGAAAAGAGGTGAGAAATCTAGTATTTATGTCATAAAAGGGGAGCTTCCAAGTCCAATTAATCCCCCTTCTGGTTGCCGCTTTCGCACCAGGTGTCCTCATGTCTTTGATAAATGCTCACAGCAGGAGCCAAAACTGATGAGTGTGAATGGAGAGCATCAGATCTCCTGCTTTCTTCATGGAAATTAATAAAAATTCAAAATAACGAATCAGGAGGAAATAACATGCAAACTGTAAAAATGATTGATAGATTTGAAGTTTTCGACCAAATAAACAAGGATCTTTCGTTAGATATGAGTAAAACTGCCGTTATTCAGATTGATATGCACGTTCGCCAAATTGATCCAGAATGGTCAGCTTTTCCTCAGCCCATTGGAGCGAAGAAGGTTGCGAACACTGCACGATTTCTAAATAGGTGTAGAGGCTATGGGCTACCAGTTATTCATGTCATGGTGTACAAAAGACCTGTAGAAGAAGCTAATGGTTCTCAGCCAAGACGTGAAACTGTAAAAAAGACAGGAATGATCAGTACGCCCTATGGCGCTCCTAAGAAAGGACCCTATGATCCTGGTGCCAAAGAAGGGTATTTCCAGTGGGACATTATGCCAGAACTAGGTCCGGCAAAAAGCGATTACATTATTAATACGAAACGACAAGGAACAAGTAGTTATTTTAGTACAGATTTAGAATACTTAATCCAAGCTTTGGGTGTTGACACATTTTTATGTGTAGGTATTAACACCAATAATTGTGTAGGTACTTTTGCTATCCAAGGTGCTGATCGAGGCTTAAACACGATTATGGTTTCTGATTGTGTAGCTTCTACTCATGGGAACGACTTGCATCAATTTGCTCTTCAGAACATGGCAAGGACCTTTGGTTTTGTATTGACTGAGCAGGAAGCCTATCAAAAAATAGAAGAGTCAATGAAAAACATTAAATAAAATAATAAATACTGAGGAGGATAAACATGGACTTAAAGGATATTAAAGAGATTAGTATTTACGATAGAGCTGAGTTTCTGGATGAATTAAATAAGCAATTGGTGATAGATCCGGCAAGAACAGCGGTAGTAACTGTGGAAATGACCAAAAGAAGATTGAATGATCAGACACCTCTACCAGAAGGTGGTGTAGCCTCGTTACTCAATAACACAGAAGTTCTTTTATCTATGGCAAGATCGAGTCAAATTCCAGTTATCCATGTAATGTCAGGATTAAGGGAGGTCGAGGTGAAATTCCAGGAGAAGAGTAAATGGAATGTGGCTATGAAGAAAGCTGGAGCAAGCATAAGTCCTTATGGAGAGGTGCCTAATGAGTATGTAGAAGCTCAAGACGGAACAATCGAGCCGGATTTTACTATTGATGTCGCCGATACTGATTATATTATCAAAACAAAAAAAGCCTTAAGCAGCTTCTATCAGACTGACTTGGAGTGGTTATTAAAGACACTAGAAAGAGATTATCTGATTCTTACGGGATTAAGCTCGAACGCTGATATATTGTCTACAGCGTATGATGCTAGTAATAAGGGTCTGGGTGTTTTAACGGTTAAGGAATGCGTGGCTAGCATATATGGTGAAGATTTAAATACGCTGGCTCTGCAGCAATTAGCTAGATGTCAAGGCATAGTTATTGATTTGGAAACCTTCTCTAGTAAGATATCCGCTAAAATCACTGCCTAATCGTCTCGTCATATTCTCACAGTCACTCCCAATCCGATTGAATATTCGGGTTGGGAGAATCAATCTTAAGGAGGATTTATATGGATTTGAGGGATATTAAGGAGATTCATGTTTATGACAGGGCAGAGTTCTTAGCTGAGTTAGAGAAGCAGCTAGTTATCGAACCAGAAAGAACTGTAGTGTTGACCGTGGAAATGACCAAAAGAAGATTAAATGATCGAACTCCACTACCGGAGGGTGGCGTGGAATCGTTATTAAATAACACAGAATCTCTTTTATCAATGGCAAGATCAAGTGATATTCCAGTTATCCATATTATGTCAGGATTAAGAGGGGTCGAAGTAAAGCTCCAGGAGAAGAGGAAATGGAATCAAGCTATAAAGAATATTGGAGCAAGTATGAGTCCTTATGGAAAGCTCCCAGAAGAATTTATAGCTACGCAGGACGGAACGATTGAGCCGGACCTTGCTGTAATTGTCAGTGAAACTGATTATATTATCAAGACGAAAAAAGCACTAAGTAGCATATATCAGACCGATTTAGAGATGCTGTTACGAACGTTAAAAAGAGATATCCTCATTCTTGCAGGGTTGAGTACAAACGCTGATATATTAGCGACAGCGTATGACGCTAGGAATAAAGGGTTTGGGGTTATTACGATAAAGGAATGTGTTGCTAGTGTTTATGGTGAGGATTTACATGTCATGGGGTTGCAGCAGTTGGCTAGATGTCAAGGAATTGTAGTTGACCTAAGTACATTTTCGGAAAAGCTATCATCAAGTAAGGTTATGGCATAATTGGAACAATTATATTTAAGGAGGAGTCGTGCATGACAATTGTAAAAATGGTAGATAGATTTGATATGTTCGAGAAGATGAACAACGAGCTAACATTGGACTTGAATAAAACAGCTGTTATTCAAATTGATATGCATGTAAGACAAATAGATCCGGAATGGTCAGCATTTCCTCAGCCTGTTGGGGCCAACAAGGTAAAGAACGCTGCAAGGTTTTTAAATGTATGTAGGGAATACGGCATGCCTGTCATTCATGTAATGGTGTATAGGCGTCCTGTTGAAGCAACAGCTCCTAGACCTCGAGAAGTCGTTGTCAAGAAGACAGGGATGGTGAGTACTCCATACGGACTTCCAAAGAAAAAATCTTATGATCCAGGAACCAAGGAGGGGTATTTTCAGTGGGACATTATGCCGGAACTAGGTCCGGCATATACTGACTATATTATTAATACTAAGCACACGGGAAGTAGCTATGAGGGGACTGAGCTGGAATACTTAATTGAGGCATTGGGTGTAGATACTTTTCTTTGTATAGGGATAAATTCTAATAACTGTGTTGGTACCTTTGCTATTCAAGCATTTGATCGTGGACTAAATGCAATAATGATATCTGATTGTGTGGCTTCAACTCACGGGAACGATCTACATCAATTTGCCCTTCATAATATAGCGCGCACCTTTGGCTTTGTGTTAACGGAAGAGGAAGCCTATCAAAAAATAGAAGAAGCTGTTAGAAGAACTACCGCAGAAGCAATAGCGGAGTGAGAAATTTACTGAAGGGTGTGGAGATATTCTAATGGAGGCAGAAGAGTCTGTAAGACGAAATCCTTATAAAGATGGTCCATTCTGGGGTATTTGTATTGGGCATGCTTTTACACACTGGTATCCAGCGTCAATGTATATATTGTTGCCCTATATTATTATTGCTTATGACTTCTCTATCATTCAGGCAGGGTTATTGCTTACTATAAAGTCGGTAGTCAATGCAATCTTAGGGATGCCAATCGGGGCTTTAACAGACATGACGAGGAAGAAAAATGTGCTACTAGCTCTCTCGTTAGTATTGGTAGGTCTTCCATTTCTGTTCATAGGGTTTGTTGAAGAGTATTGGTTGTTTGCGTTGTTGTTTATAGTTATGGGTTTTGGCAACCAGTTTTGGCACCCAGCCTCTTATTCTACCCTCTCAGCAAGATTCCCGGGGCAACGGGGACTCACATTCGGATATCATGCCATGGCCTCTAATCTTGGGGATATGGTGGCTCCTATTGTAGTTGGTGCCTTGATTGTCATTTATTCTTGGCAAGAAATTATATTTTGGAACTTTGCACCAGGGGCTTTATTTGGTATGTTTATACTAATTGCATTGCGGAAGATGAATGTGGATACTTCGTCTAAGCATGTCAATGTGAAGGCAGAATCTGAAGTTGCATCAGGCATATCGATCCATTCAGAAGCAGATCATACGAATGCTCTAAAGAATTATCTTCAAGGCCTAAAGCAGTTATTCCGTAATCGATCGGTTCTATTGATTGCCGTGCTAAGCGGTATTAGAGCGATGGCGCAAAGTGGAATTATGATTTTACTTCCTTTATATTTAGCTCTTCAGATTGGTTTAAATGCACTATGGGTTGGAATTACACTTGCCGTTCTACAAGGTGGTGGGTTAATTGCAGCACCAATTGTCGGAACCTTGTCGGATAAGGCAGGCCCACGAAGAATATTAACGGTTACTATGATTATCACATCAGTTATGATTGTTATTGTTTCGTTTATTCGTAATGACTGGATATTGATTGGCACGATAGCCGTTCTTGGATTTTTCCTCTATGCGATAAGACCGGTGCTGCAAGCCTGGGCCATGGAGAGTACTGATGAGAAAATGGCAGGCACTACGACGAGCTTACTGTTCACTATTCAGGCGATTATGGGCTCCTCCTCGCCAATCATAGGTACGTATCTTGCTCAAACCTTTAGTTACTCTGTAGCTTTTTATTTCTTGGCAATTGTCATTCTTGCCGGAAATCTTGTCCTTCCCCTAATTCCTAAATCTCATCAAGATATAATGAAGTCTAAGAAGAGTATAGCAAAACCAGCCTAAGCTAACTAACCACTTTAATTAACGGTGATTTCTGATCCGCTAACTAAGGTGGTTTTTTGTTTTCTTCTGTTCAAATGAAATGCAATTAAACACAGAGGTACGGAAAGGAGTGCCACAATAAGAATGAGTACGTAAGCCATTGGTACATTGACCTGATCAATCATATAACCAGTGGAAAGCGGGCCTACTGTTCCGAATAGGTTGCGTGTAAAGAATAACACCGCTATTGCTGTTCCCCTCAGATCCGTAAACCAGCTAATGATAATTGAAGTAACGGTAGCGAATACAATACCCAATGAAGAGCCAACTAAATATAGGTTAAGTATTAATATGTATATCGCTATTGGGTTGGGCAGTACATATATAAAGAGGACAAAGGTTCCAACAAAAACAGTCATGCAGGTCATCCCGATTAACGTGATTTTCTCGGTGCTCATAAAATTTAGCAGCATTCGGTTTATGTTAGAGCCAGTAAAGACACCAAGGGGTATAGCCATGAATGCATATCCAGTCCAACCTGCATGGATTTTCAAATAATCTGTAAATAAAAAGCCTAGGCTAGTATGAAAGCTTTGAATGACGAATGCCGTAGCTGCACCAGCCAAGCAGAGGAATAATAAATTTGAGCTTTGAATGAGATGATACGCTGCTCTGAAGGAAAATGCATTGATATTCTCACCTAATGGAAGCTTCTTGACGAGAATTGCGATAACGATGATCACCCACACAGTAAGTATTAAGAATGAAATTCTCCAGCTAAAGAAAATTCCGATTGTTGCGCCTACCGCTGGTCCGATTGCTGCCCCTATACTATGGAACATCTGGAAAATAGAAATTGATTTATCCCGTTCGACCCCAGTGAACATAACACTAATAATAGAATTTCCACAAATACCTACTGAAGCAACTCCAAGAGCTTGCATAATTCTGAAAAATATAATCATTTCAATGCTGGCAGATTGAAATATGCCTAGACTGGACAGAGCGAAGATAATAAGTCCAGTCAGTATTATGGTTTTGGGTTTAAACTTATCCACCAATGGTCCATAAACCAACTGGGCAATCGCCAGTGCGAAGGAATATAAGGCTATCGTCATCGATACTTGGAAAGTAGTCGCTGCTAAGTCTTCTCTAATTGCGGTAATGCTAGGGAGGAAAATCAATTGTGATAAAGTCGCGACCATTCCAGCGGAAGAGAGAATATAAAGAACTAATTTCTTCGATCTTATATCTAATGTTTCCATATATTGATATTTCCTTTCATTGAATAATTATAATAATCTCTTATAACAATCATAAGGAATATGAATGGATATGGGAAATACAAAAATATGATTACACCATTCAATTTACTAATGAGAGGGGTTACATGTTGTTCCAATGAACATCCCCTAGTTTATGTAAAATTTGAGCTACTCTCACTTTAGTAACATGTGTTATTGAGCGCATTTTGCTAGAATTGGAATATAACCGAAACAGATGGTGGAATTGAGGATCGGAGGGATATGAGTGGAAAGCTATCTAGGGAGCAAAGTTAGATATGATGTTACCAATTCACATGGGGTAACCTTAATTCCTGCGCGGACTACATTAAGGTATGTTCATTTCGAGGTATTAAAAAATCATACGATTGATCTAGATTTATTATCATTCATATCCGAGGATGAGGACCTATGTGCCCAAAAGGTTAAACAGGTTGTTCATACGTCGAAGGAACTGTTTAATTCCATTACTGCAACTAGGAAGATTCCACTGATGGAAATAAGGAAGGAAGTTCTTCCTGTCATTCTGGAAATGTCTAATAACACCAATGTTTTTCAATTATTCCAAGCTGTAAAAGCGACGGACGAATATACGTATCAGCACAATATTGGGGTTGGCATCATATCAACGCTCATAGGCAAATGGTTAAATTTGTCGGAGCCCGAAATCTCTACGTTATCTTTAGCGGCTACGTTACATGATGTTGGGAAAGTGAAAGTCCCCATTGAGATACTGAATAAACCTGGGAAATTAACTAACGATGAATTTGCAATTGTAAAAAAGCATACGATTTACGGATACGAGCTTTTGAAGGATACAGTGGGTGTAAACCCACGAATCCCTCTAGTAGCGCTTCAGCACCATGAACGAAATGATGGCAATGGTTATCCCCTCGGACTGAAACACGATAAGATCGATTTCTTCAGCAAAATTATAGCCGTGGCAGACATCTTCCACGCTATGTCTTCTAAGCGTCCCCACCATAATCCCATTCCCTACCATGAGATTATAAGCCAAATGAGGAAGGGAATCTTCGGAGAATTTGATCCGAACATTGTTTCCGTGTTCCTTGATAACATTCTAAAAAGATTGGTCGGCGAGAATATTGTTCTTACGGATGGAAGAGTGGCCGAGGTTGTGTCACTAAATCCTCATAATATTGAGACACCATTAATCAAAATCGATGATGAATTTATAGATTTGAGTAGACGTAATGATTTGCGTATCCGGGAAATAAGCATCTGATGCACGAAAGGGGCTATACGAAAGTCTTATAGACCTTCGTATAGCCTCAATTGTTGTCTAATGCAACTCTACCGTTAACACATAACCTTCCGGAGCTTCTGTTATTATCTCAATATTCTTGGGCGCTTCTATACGGAGATGTATTTCATCGGAGCCTGTCAAACGCCATGAGACATCGATCCGTCCTTCATGCGGCAGAGGTACGGAGCCACGACCCCACTCCAGTCCGCATGGACGGGGTGAGACGAGCACTTTAGACCAACCGGGTGTCATGCCCTTAACACCAAGTACGTAAGCACTGAGGAAATAGGCAGGACCAGCCGACCAAGCATGACAGTGACTGCGTGTGAGTAGCTTGGGATTCTTGTTATAGCCGCTCCATGGATACATCTCCCAACAGGTGGTTGCGTCATGCTCGAGCATAAAGCCATAATGCTTGCGTACATCTGCAAGTAATAGGTCGATTCGACCTAGCTTTACGAGGGCCTCATAGTAAAAGAAAGACATGAAGGGACTTCCAACCTGTACGAAGGAAGCAGGTGGATTAACGATGTATTGCTCTATTAGTTTTTTGCGCTCCTTATTAGCAATATCACATAAGTAGGAGACGATTTGAGTTTGCATACTAATCGTTGACGATGGATTGCCGTCTGAATGAATGCAATCCAGATATGCATCGCTCGAGCTATCCCAGAGATGCTCATCTATAGACTTACTCAGTTTGTTCGCTTCCTCGATGAATCGTTCCTTCTGGCTCGTATCCCCGATAATTTCTCCAAGCTCAGCAGCATCTCGCAAAGCTTTAACGAGGAACATATTCTGCGGGGTTACAATGCCCTCTCTTGGCTGCTCGAATGGCGCCCAATCCAATAGGTTCCATCCTTTGCGATCGAGCAGGCCTTTATCATTCAACAGCGTCAAGTAGTGCTGAAGCGTTAGCTTTACATGTGGCCAGATGTCCTTAACGAAGGAACGGTTCCCATCAAATTGATAATATTCCAGACAAGCCGTGACCCAGAAGAAGGTCCAGTTGGGAATGACGCTGTTCCAGCCGCTCGGTACCTGATCTGCGTATAACGGTGTCTGGAAGGAAGAACCGGGTACAAGCTTTAGACTTCGCTCTACGATCTCACGTGCCCCGAACGTATAATAATTGACGAGAGCTTCATTCCGCGCATCGCCAACCCAATAAGCCTGCTCGAAGGCGGGACAATCTACGAAGGTATCCTCCATACATAGACGTGTCGTTTCCTTGCTAATCGTCCATATATTATCTAGCAATGGGTCGCTGCTACGGAATTTCCCTACATCAGCCACTGGATAATTGCTTTGTAATAGCTTGACTTCATATAACTTGACTGGTCTTGCTGCGTTACGAATAACGATTGTTAAATATCTAAGACCTCTTCGTATGAATGACACATAGGATTGCCTACCTTCACGGCAAGTATAGCGGAAGGTATTGTCAACCAAGTGTGTGTTCTGACGCCAGCCATCCTGCATGTATTCAAAACCATAACCATCAATTACGGTTCCGCTTGCAGCATCCAGCTCAAATTCAATGTAGCCTGATCGCTCACGACCAAAGTCGATCACGAGTTCAGTATCTCTGTTTGCATAGCTGGGGATTATCGCTGGATCGCTACCTGCAATCACAGCATGCTGCAAGGAAGAGGGAATTGGATAGGAGGTCTCCGCTTTCTTCCAGACGCATGAGGTGAACACATCATTCATATTAATTAGCTGGGAATCAATCGTATGAATCCAATCTCGATGTTGGATTAGCTCACTAGCTGAGGACATATTGCCAATGTGTAAGTAATCGGGATGATTCCTGTTTAACTCCCGACCCGGCTGATGGTCGATGAGCTCGATATAATCAAAGGGACCAACTCTAACAAGAGATGCTGATTCATTCTCGGACAATGGTGAGAAAACCTTGAATGGAGCTTCACTGTCGAAGCCAATATGGAAGCCATGGCCGTGGCTGGCTCCAGTAACATCCATAAGAAGGAAGTGTTCGCCCTCCTCAAGATCCATCGTCACATATCGCTCAGGATGATCTCCAGCATATTCGCCGTTATCAATCCATCGTCCGTTCACACTAAGCTTACATTGCGAACGTCCATCGTCTACAATACCAATCGTGAACGGTGCAGGACGGTCAAGACGAACCATTGTAGCGATATATCCGCAAAACTCAACGAGGTTGGCATGATTCGCACTCTCTGAGGCCATTATACTGCGAAGATCTAGGACGGCGCTCCATGGGACTACGTCTACACTGCTGAGGCACTCTACACGAGATGGATATACAGGCTCTTCAGTCAGGTATGGAATACTGCGTTCCACGAGTTGTGTCCAAGGCTTCATTCCAACAGGGCCGATGACAGTTGCATTCTCCCAACTAGTATCATCATAGCCGGGTTTAATCCAATTGTTGTCCCATGCGCGTGCATCAACAACCTCGGTGAATCCAAGCTGACAGGAAATACGTGATGTATGAGAATCAAAACCACGATGCACAGCAGTTTTCCATGATTCGTTGGTTAGAAGTACGTTGCCATGTTCGCCGGGGACCTCTAGCTGTAGCAGTAGTCCTCCTCTACCGCGCAGGTATTGGAAAGTGGAGATACCATAATGAATGACTAATACGGCAATCACATTCTCAACGTTTGTTCGCAGTAAGTGTCCAATTTCATATTCATCGTAGGCTAGTTCGAATGGCCAAGATCGTACAGGCCCCCGACCGACCCGTGTACCATTAACGAATAGAACATAGCGGGAGTCCGCAGTGAGTCGAACCATTGTACTTTCAATAGGATGTTCGGGGATGAAGCTTCGTCTGAAGCAGCGCCATTCATTCCTAGGGCTCTCATCATCAGACCCCCATATCCATGTTGATTCCCAATCCGACGAAGACGATTGCTGATTCATAATCCTAACCTCCATTCAATGACATTCTTCCTTTTTAATTGTTTATATTGAGTATTGTACCTATTATAATGAATCCAACAAGATAAAGTAGGGTGGATAGGGACGAATTACATGGGCATTGAGGACAAATGTGAAACCGAGGTATAATAAGCTATAAACTATTAGTCGCAGGAGGATTACATGGAATGAGGAGAAGCATCTCCCTAACTAGGAGCAACATGTATTTATCACAGGAGGTGCCCGTGTACGTAAATCGCATCTCAGAGTCATTCCATCTTGAGCAGCATCGTCATGAATTTATCGAGCTTAATTATGTCAGTGAGGGCAAGGGCTTTCACTATATCGAGGGAAATCGAATACCAGTTGTAAAAGGGGATTTATTCTTCTTACCGGTCGGAGTGTCTCACGTATTCCGACCAACCACTCCTACGCCAGAGGAGGGGAGATTGATCGTCTATAATTGCCTCTTTAATGAGACATTCGCCATGGCTATTTCACGCTGCTTGGATAGCGATCACGAATTTAACCGAATTGTGAACCTGCAATACCCCGACCAGACTTGGTTTCATATTCACGACCTTGAGGGCGGATTACAACAATCCTTTAACAGCATGTTCGAGGAGTTCCAACAACGGAGGTCCAATTATATTCTTTTATTACAGGTCGAGATAATAAGGCTGCTCATTCATATGAAGCGGATCCAGGATAATCCGTTAGGGACTTCCTATATGCCAAAAGAAGCTTTTTCCAGCATAGATATGATCGCTAATCGAATCAGAAGACAGCCTAAAGAGGTGTTAACGAGGAAGCAATACGCTGTAGAGATCGGGATCAGTGAGCGCCACTTCCAAAGGTTATTCAAGGAACGGTTCTCCATGACATTCCTTGAATTTGTTCATAAGAGCCGTATTGAGTTAAGCTGTGAGCTGCTGAGGACCACCACGGAGAAGATTTCCTCGATCGCTCAGCAATCAGGCTATAAGGATATAAAGTTTTACAACCAATTATTCAAAAGATTGACTGGGCTATCTTCGCATACCTATCGCACTCAAACCAAAGCTAGCACATGATAACATTCATGCCTGCTTCTCTGCACTCCTCTAGCATGGTTTGGGAATCAGGCTCATCAATAATTAGATGTTGGACCTGCTTAACCTCTGCGAAAGAGAATAACACCTTCTTGCCAAGCTTAGTATGATCCATTACGATGTAAGCTTCTTTGGATTGTTTGACCGCAAGCCGTTTGATCTCAGCCTCATATAGGTTGGTATTGCTGAATCCGTGCTCTAGTGTAAAGCCGGAAGCACCAAGAAAGATACGATCAAATACCATAGTGGAAAGGATCTGGGAAGTGATCGGACCGACCAGAGAAGACGTTGCCTCACGCAACATGCCGCCTGTAAGAATAACTGGAATTTGCTTGTGCTGCAGCTCATAGGCCACATTCAGAGCATTGGTAACAACGGTAATATCCGTCATAGCTTGTAAGCTTCGGGCAAGCTGCAGCGTTGTAGATCCACCATCAATGAAGATAGATTCACCAGACTGAATACATTGTGCCGCTTTCTTGCCGATTCGAATTTTCTCCTCCAGCATCACTTCGGAACGGATTTGAAGCGCTATATCTTTGCCAATCCACACTACACCACCAAACGTACGTCGTACATCTCCCGTTAACTCCAGCTTCTCTAGATCACGTCGGATCGTCATATCCGTTACATCGAATTGCTGCTTGAGATCTGTGATTTTCAGTTCCCCTACAGACTGAATCCGCTCCAATATTTGCTGCTGTCTTGGATTAAGATTTAACATCGTAAACTCACCATGGTTTCCATAAAGTTTTTGATATCTTGGATTCACTCTCTATCAAGGTCTTCTTCAATCTGAGGAATACGCTGGATCCGTGGATCTGTGAAGATATCGGATTCATCCCGGCTGGTGCTGGAGAATTCTGAGATAACTGCCCCTTCTACTCCTGCTTGAAACCAATGCAGCGTGTTGGATGGAATGGTGTATTGCTCGCCAGCATGAAGTTCTATCTCATGGAATACCGTATAGTATGCTTCGCTTCCGCTAGGCACCTTGCTTCTATCACGGATAGAGTCTTCTCCTTCGACGTATAAGAAGACCTTACCATATCGACAGCGAAATGTTTCCATCTTCCCCGGGTCACTCCCAATTGGAGGATGCTTATGCTCTGGGCAAGTCTGCCCTGGGAACATGACAAGCTCCTTGGCACAGTATCGGTCGGTGTTCACATACGTGATGAGCTCCAAACCCTGACGGTCCAATTCATTGAGTCCAAACTCGGCGATCTCAATAGTTTCTTGCTCCTCAGGTGTTAGTACAATCCCTACTTTTCGGAAAAATTCCTTGGTCCTTTGCTGCGCTTGCTTAATTTCACTTCGTTTGATCTTAATCATCTCCCTCTATATTATTAGGACCGCTCCATAGCTTAAGCGTCTCCTTGTAGCTCCAGTCAGACAACTGCAATTCTAGGCTTCTAAGCTTCCACCCGTTCAATATACGTTGTTCAATGGCGGCCCATGGTAACACTCCGCTGGTTGCATCTGCCTGTTCAACATTACAGGCCCCAACTGCCACCGCACTTTGTAGTACCTCATGAGGCGCGTTACCTCTGAGTAAACCTATTAAGAATCCAGCGATCGTACAGTCTCCTGCCCCAGTCGTTCCAGCGACAACAACCTGATAACAAGGAGTAAGCAGCTCCCTGCCGATCCATTCCTTCGACTGTGGGGCGCAAGCCCCCATCGATTGAATTCGACTACAATCATTAGAAGTTCTCATATAAAGTCCATATTCGCCCAATTTAATGGCAACGACTGCAGCTCCGAGCTTAATTAGCTTATCAGAAAGCCGAGATAGCAGATCGCTATCCAAGGCGGCTAGCAGAACATGGCCATAGTGAGATTCAAGCTCATCGTATTTCGAGCGATCCAGCATATATAAGATCTCTTCGAAGCTAGGGAGGAATACATCGACGTATGGAAGTGTGTTGCTTAATATCTTTATCCAATCCGCTCTGCCCGCAACGGATTCCGGATCAGGCTTTGCCAAATCCAATGAGGTCGTTAAGCCGGCACGTTTGACCTTCTGAAAGAGACTTTGCAGCTCGATACCCTCATTCTCGTGCATCCTCTGCATCAACGGAGGATATCCAAAGTGGAATAATCGTGCATGATGTAATTGTGATTCACTAACATCACTATTTCCGAATGTATCATTCGTCCCTGTATGATGGAGGAATACCCGATCGATTCCAGGAGGACTTATAACGATCGAATAGGAGCTATGTTCATCCTCGGTGACGATCATCCCTTTAGTTATCGCTGGATCAACGCCTTGAAGAATATCCAATATTGTTCGACCGAAGGAATCCGCACCAATCTTACCAATGAGACGGACATTTACACCGAGACGGTGAAGGGCAATTCCAGTATTGGATACTGCCCCTCCTGTTGATGTCACAGCTGCTCCAACATCAACCAGCTTACCTGGACTGAATAGTCTATCCATACCACCTGAGGCTTCACGAATAGTTGGAATGATATCTAGACAGATATGGCCAGCCACGACAACCTCTGTATTACTATCAACCATTCTAATCCCCCCAAGCAAGTGAAACGGTTTGTCCAGATTTCTCTGATTCGAGTGCTGCAGTAAATAAGGTGTGGCTTTGCGCAGTTTCTTGAGGTGTTGCACAGTACAACGGCTGCGATGTTGAACCATTGACTAGCTCGTCACAGAAAGCGGCCCACATTTGGAGAATCGAATCGGAGAAGCCGAACTCGAAGATGCCGCCGGTCATAGTCTCATATGCCGATTTGTATGGCGCATCAACAACATGCCAGGCCTGTGGTCCTCCGGAAGAATAAGGCAGAGAGGACAGCTGCTTCGGGTTCTTCGTGCTGAATTCTGCAGAAAGCTTCGTGCCTTGAATTCTAATGAACCATGTGTTGGCGTGTCCTGGTGCAATACGTTTCATAGAGAGTACCATTGGAAAGGAGCCCGCATTCGAGTCCTTCACATCACAAGCCAGAATCGCATTATCCCATGTCTCACAAGGAACCATTGTTCCTTGATGGTCAGGGCGCTCATTAACTACCTTGGACAATAAGGCTCGAACACTGCTTGGTTTCCAGCCGAACCTTAGCGGCAGGTGTAACACGTGCATGCCTAAATCCCCCATACAGCCATATTCACCATTCGAGGTGATTTTCCTCTTCCAGTTGATGGTTTTGTTCGGATCTAGGTCACTCGAATGCCAGAACCCGGCTTCCACTTCTATGATTTGACCAAACCGACCCTCATTAACCCACTGTTCGATCTGATAGGCGCCTGGGTAAAAAGGGAATTCGGAGGAGCAGCGAACCAGAACTTGAGGATTGCGGTTAATAGCTTCAAGTATAGCTTGATTCGCTAGCTTGTTGATTCCAAAAGGCTTTTCACCCAATAAATGCTTTCTTGCTTCAATAATGTCAATGTAGATTTGCTCGTGCAAGTGATGCGGAACCGCACAGTAAATGGCATCAACCTCTGGATCCTTGAGCAGTTCTTTATAGTCTGAATAGGCATTCTGTACACTTGGCACATGGGTTTGGAACCACTGTGCTGCTGCAGGATTAGCGTCACATACTGCTGTTATTACGGGAGTAGCATCCAATTGGGATAAGTGGCACCACCTAGCAGCGGCACTGGCAAATTCCTTGCCCATTAAACCGCAGCCAATAACTCCGAATCGAATAATCTTCTTCATGAGCGCTATTCCCCCTTTAGCGTAGCTAACGCTTGCTCTGCTGAGGCTCCATGATGAACAATCGACATGAGAGCCGATGTCATTCCAGCTGGATTGGGGTGCTGAATCACATTACGTCCATAGACAATGCCGGAAGCTCCTTGATGGATGAGCTCCACAGTACGATTCATGATTTCCTCATCACTTGCACGACCACCACCTCGTACTAGAACCGGAATGCCTGAGGCAACCTCAATTACACGTTGGTACTCCGTAACGTTATCGCAAGGATCTGCCTTAATAACGTCCGCTCCAAGCTCTACTCCCTGGCGAACAAGTGCCATGATTTTGCGAATATCACCATCCACCATATAACCACCCTTTTCTTCGTTGGGCAGCATGACCAACGGTTCCACCATGAGCGGCATACCATACTTCTCACACGCTGTCTTTAATTTTGAGATATTGCGTACGCATTGATGATGCAGGTCCGGTTGGTTCGGCAATAATAGTAAATTCACACATACAGAGACAGCATCAAGTCGAACAGCATGTTCAATCGCATGATCAATCAATTCACTAAAAAGGTGATGCGGTAAGTCCGCTCCATAGATGTTGGCTACATCTGTTCTTAACACAAGTCCCGGCTTCTGCTTCCCTGGAATCTGTTGATAAATACGAGCTTGACCTACACTAAGCTGTACACAATCTGGATTCGCCTTCACTACGGTTTGAAGCGCTTGCCCCATAGATTCAATCCCTGATAAGAAGGAATATTCATTAAAGAAACCGTGGTCGATAGCAACATCAAAGCATTTGCCATCCTCTGAGAACATTCGGTTTAGTCTAGCGGTAACTGCCATTGTTGGTTCACTCCTAATAATTGATGTACGATATCTATTAATCATATAATTAGTATAGTGCAATGTCCATAGATAACAAAAATAATGTTCGTTTTTAACATATTGTATCAAGAGAAGGGATGCCCTCCTCTATGGAAGTCGTGAGCAATCGTGTACTGTTCAAGCTTCTAGATAGAGTTCCCTTTATAGTGACCTTTTTGGCTTCATATTCAAGATAACAATTCCGAACTATAGAATATTTTCCAAAGAAAAACAACAAGCTATTAAATATGAATAATTAGCTTTAAAGGGGTGGAAACAAAATCAAAACTAAAGCGACCGACCATAACATTCGATTAACCTCAGCGGAAATAGCAAATCTCTGGGGAAGCTATATGGGCTCCTCAATGAGTGAGTGTGTTCTTCAATATTATATGCGTCATGTGGAGGATCGCGAGATTAAAGAAGTCTTGGCGTTTGCTCTCTCACTATCGCAAAAACATGTAAAAGTAATAACGGATATTATGAAACACGAAAAATTCCCGATTCCCGTTGGCTTCACAGAAGCAGATTTACATGCAGAAGCCCCTAGGCTGTATTCCGATATATTCATTCTCAACTATCTTCATCAAACAACGAAGAGTGGATTTAGCTTGTATACCATTGCATTACCCAGCATTGCCCGCTCTGATGTGCGTGAGTTTATCTCGGAGTGTATTATTTCCTTAACGGAGCTTTATAACCGAGTTGCGGATGTTTCCTTATCCAAAGGGCTGTATATGAGACCTCCATCTATAGATACACCAAATCATGTTGAATTTGTACAGTCTAACCATTTTCTAGCGGGATTTTTCGGGGATCAGAGGGCGATTAATGCGCTTGAAATTACCCACTTATTCTCGAACATACAGTCAAATCAGTTGGGCAGAGCCCTTGTTATGGGGTTTGCTCAAGTGGCCCAATCTAAAGCAATTAGAGAGTATTTTGCACAAGGTATTGAACTCTCGACAGAACAGATTGATACTTTTGGAGGCGTTCTTAGTAAAGAAACTTTACCAGTACCTTCTTCTTGGGATACCGATGTTATGGCATCAACAATCCCCCCTTTTTCTGACAAACTAATGTTGTTCCATGTAATGGGCCTAAATGCGCTAAGTGTTTTTAATTACGGGGCAGCTTTATCCGGAAGCCAGCGTCACGATATTCATCTACTCTATATGGGATTGATCTCACAAGTGGGCGTTTACGGAGAGGCGGGAGTAAGGCTTATGATAGAAAACAAATTTATGGAGCAAACCCCTATGGCCCCAGATCGTGAATTGTTGATCAGAAAATAAAGTTGTAACAATAGCCCCCAAACAAAAAACCTCTCAATAGGTATTATCCCCTTGTCGGGGGTATGACCACTATATGGAGAGGTTTTTTGTTTGGGGTAAGTCACCTTTATTAGGCATTTGCCATACGTTGTAGAAGTTCATAAAAAGGAGTGTGTGTCAGTTACAATGGATAATATTGAAAATATGCAAGCCAATATGCCCCCAACAGGAGTACATCAAGCAACCAAGTCGTCTAGTCATCAACCTATGGATATGTTGAATGTTACGCCAATCGTGGAGGTTGAGCCGAGATTCATTGAGCATCTAATGATGTATAAGGGTAAGCGGATTATAGTATGCACAACGGTTGAAAAAATGGAGGGAATCCTCGATGACGTTGCGGTGGATCATTTGACATTGAAAATCAATGACAGGATACATCATGTACGCTATGGTCAAATTGTCTATTTTGCATAAAATTATTACTATTTGGAGGAGGGTTTATATTGAGTCATAATAATCAGTCTCAGCAGCAATTTCGAATACATCCACTCTTAGGGTCTTTGGTTAATGCGTCAACAACACCGGGAATTGGATACGGTGGTTTTGCAGGAGTTGGAGGCTATGGAGCGGTGCCCGGTACTGGATATGGGACTTATGGTACAGTGCCTGGAGTAGGGGGCTATGGAGCCTATGGAGCAGGATATGGGACTTATGGTGCAACGGGCTATGGGCCGGGAGGATACGGTGGCGGATTAGGAGCAGGATACGGAACCCCAGGAGTAGGTGTAGCACCGGGAGTAGGTTATGGATACGGAACCCCAGGAGTAGGTTATGGATACGGAACTCCAGGAGTAGGTGTAGCACCGGGAGTAGGTTATGGATACGGAACTCCAGGAGGTGTAGCACCGGGAGTAGGTTATGGATACGGAACTCCAGGAGGTGTAGCACCGGGAGTAGATTATGGATACGGAACTCCAGGAGGTGTAGCACCGGGTACAGGTTATGGATATGGAACTGGCCTGGGTTATGGTTCGACGTTACCTGGTATTTAATGTATTAGTAATACGCTAGGAGAGCATTCAAAGTAATTAACTTTGATGCTCTTTCTTGTGAAGAAGATTGCTGTATGACACGAACAAATAGCGCATATATACACTTATTCGTTAAGGTATTAGGTATACTGATGTAATAGTAACGATATACACTTATTTCAAAGAGAAACCAAGAAATCATCGCGATAACGTAGGATTAAGTGTAATTCCGCATGTATTTAGTAATTACGAGTTGGTTTTGAAAAAAATAATTTTAATACGTTACTAATTTGGTTTTGCAGCTAGCTTATAATCACTACCAAATTTGATCGGTATCGTAATTTCATCCCATAGGAAAGGAAAGTCTGAAGAGTAATTGTAAACAGGCTCCTTGAACACAAAGCTATTCAATACACGAACAATTTGACCATTATATAAATCCCCTTTGACCCACTGATCCACCTCCATAATCGTGGTGCGTAACACACCAAGGTCGATGACATCACCAATAACACCGCCAAGTTTAACGCGATCTCCTGTCTTGTAAATCCCACCTACCATGACCGTTATCCATCCAGCGACACTTACAATAACCTCTTGTAGAGCAAAAGCAAACCCAGCACTGGCTACACCAAGGGTCACTGTAATCCCGCCAAGTTTATCACTATAAACAACCATGACGAATATCGTGACGACAATATAACCGGTCAGGTTTACTGCCTTTCTTGTTCTATATAAATAGTCCTGATCCTTGATATAACGGAATAGACTTTTTCTTATTAATCCAATTACCGTCGTTATGATTATAATACCAATCACTGCTATGATCACCTTGCGGATCACAGGGTCGGAATAAATCATTTGAAAGGCATCATCCATGGGTTATCCTCCTACAACATTACCCTCCGTTGGAATAGGGTGTTCTCTTAGCTAGGCTGAAGGCGCATACGCTGAAAAAGACATCTACACAATTTGGCGAACTTGTTGGGTTGGTTACCACAAATTCCAAATTAGGAGATGTCTAGGAATATGGTAACCTTCTGCAGCGTCATCAGATGACACCACTGCTGCACGATTGTTCCATGTTATTTCAGTCTATTATAACATAACATGTAGATAGTAATGGTATAATGGATAGTAGCTTATGCTTACGAAGTAGTTTTATTGACCACTCGCGTGTTCATCAAAAACTTTTAGGAGGATAGTATAATGGAATTGCTTCCGAAATCTAAAGCCATATTCATTTTTACTGGTCCGGTAGGCTCTAATCGTAAGTCAGTTGCAGAGATGGTGGGTAGCACCCTGTCCCTAACACACATTGTTGCCTATACAACCCGAAAACCTCGTTCTTATGAGACGGATGGGCAAGATTATCATTTTATTGATTTGGAATCCTTTATTCGAGCAGAACAGAACAACGAATTCATTGAAGAGCACCGGCTGAAGGATGTTCATTATGGGATTAAAACAGAAGAGATCATGGAAGCATTCGAAACACACGATTTTATCTTCTTATTACTTAACAAAGAAGGCTCTGAGATATTAAAACAAATTTATGGTGATCATGTGATTCGCATTTTTATTTATTCCGACAAGGATAAAGTAAGAGAGAGATTGATTTCTAGAGGTGATACAGAAGAAGTGGTTGAAAATTACCTAAAGCAATATGATGCGGAAATTTCTTATAAGGATCAATGTGAATATCAATTTGAGAACTTGGATCTTGTTGATACCACTTATGAAGTAACGAATATTCTTGATCATTGGCTACAGCGTCAATTAACCGTGCTGGATCATTGAATAAAAGCATAAGAAATTATCGAAACTCCTCCTATATCATCGGGAGGTTTTTTTATATGTGTTCAGAAGATGTTAGTTATGTTTATTCTTAGTTATATCTTCGAACTATAACTTTAAACTATTCTTTATATAGAAAGAAAACAAAAGATTACAGGAGGTCAATAAACGAATGAATAAGAGTAAACGCTGGTTCAGTACTTGTTTAGTTCTACTTGTTGTCTTAGCTATGGTTATGGGCGGCTGTAGCAATACGGCTCAAGAAGCTAACAACACAAAGGAAACAAAAGAGAATGCAGTGGTAGATAATTCAGTCCCTGCTAAAGAAGAACCCGCGAAGGTAGAGAAGCCATTCGATGGCGAAACAATATCCTTCGTAACAGCTAATCATCCATGGGGTGATGCGATCAAGCCGTTTCTACCTGAGTTTGAAGCTGCTACTGGTATTACGGTGAATGTTGAAAGCTTCTTCGAGGATCAGCTCACACAAAAGTTGACCGTTCAATTTGCTTCGGGCTCCACTACACCAGATGTATTCATGTATCGACCTCTTCAAGAAGGCAAGCTTTTCTACAAGAATGGTTGGCTTAATGATCTTGATTCATATACCAAAGATGACGCTGAGTATGACTTTGAAGATTTCTTCAAGACAGCCGTTGGTACAACCATGGTTGAAGGAAAGTTAGCTGGGATTCCTATTATTACTGAGCAAGAAATATTATATTATCGCAAAGATCTATTAGAAGAAAAAGGAATAGCTGTTCCAAAAACGATAGATGAGCTGGTAGCAGCGGCCAAATTACTACATGACCCTAAGAACGAGATGTATGGTTTCGTAGCTAGGGGACAGCTTTCTCCACTTGTGACACAAGTATCCTCATTCATCTATTCAGAAGGTGGAGACTTCATCACGGACGGCAAAGCATCTGTAAATACACCAGAAGCTATCAAAGGTATGACGATTTACGCGAATTTACTTAAGGATTATGGGCCTCCGGGAGTTCTCAACATGTCTTGGCCGCAAGCAATCGGAATCTTTGCTCAAGGGAAGGTAGCTTTCTATACCGATGCTAATTCGATATACAAGAATGCCACTGATCCTGAGAAGTCGAAAATCGGGGATAACGTTGGATTTGCTGTATTCCCTGCTGGAGCTGCGGGATCGAAGCCTTATAATGTAACCTCATGGGGATTAGCTATGAACGCTAAAGCGGATAATAAAGATGCAGCATGGGAATTTATCAAATGGGCATCTAGTAAAGAAATTGTACTTAAGACACAACAAGTAGGTAACCCAGGTGCACGAGCTTCTGTATGGGATAATCCAGAGAGCACAACAGGCTATCCTGCCCAGCTTGTAGAGGTTATTAAGGAAAGCGCTAAAGGCGGAGTTGATCATGACCGTCCGACAGTGATCAGTGTTGGTGAAGCACGTGATACTGTAGGGGAAATTGTACAACGAATGATTACAGAAACAGGCGGTAGCGACATTCAAGTAATAGCTGATAAAGCGAATGTTGCGCTGCAAGCGATCATTGATAAAGACAACTCAAGATAGATAAATAACAACACGATGAAGATGTATGTAAAGGATATGTACAAATCAAAGGGTCAGTTATTCTGACCCTTTTAATTATCATATTATTAGTTATGCATCGAGCATTAACAGAGAGATGGAGAGGGTGTTTCTAATGTCCTTTAGTTGGTTAGATCGTAATATTAAATGGGTATACACACTACCAGCTGTATTATTCGTATTAATCATGATGGTATTCCCGATCATATACACATTTAGAATCAGTTTCTATGAATGGAGTATGTCTGCAGTAACACCACCGTTATGGGTAGGTTTCGATAATTATTGGGCGTTGTTGACAGACGTGCGCTTCTGGAAGTCAGTAAGTAATACGTTTTATTTCACTATCGTAGCCCTATTCATTGAGGTGATATTAGGTGTTGCCATAGCCTTACTGTTCTCGCGTAAATTCCGCGGTAAGAATGCAATAAAGACGTTATTCATGTTACCGATGGTAGCAACGCCAGTTGCCATGGGATTAGTTTGGATGCTCATTTATGAGCCAACGATCGGTGTAGCGAACTCGATCATAAAGTCCCTTGGATTTAAGCCGTTATTATGGTTAGCCTCCAAGAGTGAGGTTATTCCGTCGTTAATACTTATAGATGTGTGGCAATGGACACCGCTTATTGCATTAATTGTGATGGCGGGACTAACTACTCTCCCTAGCGAGCCTTATGAAGCTGCAGATGTTGATGGTGCTTCCGCTTGGAGGAAATTTATCTCGATTACATTGCCTCTACTAAGACCGACGATTATTGTCGCAGCGATGTTAAGGTTGATTGATGTTCTCAAAACCTTCGATATTATCTATGCAACAACGCAGGGTGGACCTGGCTTCGCCTCAGAGACGTTGAACATTTATGGTTATGTACTTGCATTCCAGTACTTTAAGTTAGGTATGGCATCAGCTCTACTGGTCATTTTCTTCATGATTGTAATGGGTCTTACACTGATAATGATCTGGTTACGCAAGAGAGTGGGGGAAGGATCATGAGACAGAAGAAGGGTAAAAAATTAATCGCAGTCATTTTGACATATCTTGTCCTTGTTTGTTTTTCTTTTCCGTTTATCTGGATGCTAACCGCATCATTTAAGACACAAGCACAGATTATGTCTACGGATAATTTTTTCATTTTTAAGCCAACATTTAATAACTATACGAGCGTTTTCCAAGAATATGATTTTCTGAGGTTTGTAATTAATAGCTTTATCGTCGCAGTAGGATCGACTCTGCTCTCTCTTCTACTTGGACTGCCAGCAGCCTATGCAATCGCTAGATACCATCTGCAGAAGCTTGGTATGGTCATTCTTATAGCAAGAATCATCCCAGGTATAACCTTTCTGATTCCGTGGTTCATTCTTTTTTCAAAAATAAATCTGGTGGATACGTATGCGGCTCTAATATTAGCTCACATGCTTGTGGGATTACCATTTATCGTTTGGATCATGATTTCATTCTTTGAAGCACTCCCCAAGGAAATCGAAGAATCAGGCTTGATCGATGGGTGCTCCAACCACCAAGTATTCATGCGTATTATTCTGCCCATATCTGGACCAGGTGTTATAACGGCATCGTTATTATCGTTTATCTTCTCATGGAATAACTTTATGTTCTCGATTATTCTTGCTGGGGATAAGACCAAAACGCTACCGATCGCGGTATTCAACTTTATGTCCTATTCTGAGATTAATTGGGGCGCATTGATGGCCGCAGCTTGTATTATTACTCTGCCTGTATTGATCATCTCCTTGCTCGCGCAGCGTTATGTGGTTAGCGGGCTTGCTTCTGGAGCGGTAAAGGGTTGAAGAAAGGCGCAAGATGGGAGGGATTTGAATGGAAATTGGGTTAGTTGGACTTGGAAAGATGGGCTATCAATTAGCCTTAAACATGCTGGGCAACAAGCATCAAATTATTTGTTATGATCGCGATCATGTGCAAGCAGCGAAGATTAGCTCATATGGCGCTCGTGTTGTTAATTCCTTACAGCAATTAATAGATGAACTTACACCACCAAGGCTGATATGGATAATGATTCCTTCGGGATTCCCGGTTAATGAGGTTACTAAGGAATTGAACAAACTTCTGGATCGTGGAGATATGATCATAGAGGCTGGAAACTCTCATTATCGGGACTCGATTCAGCTCGCTGACATGTGTCGCGATAATGGAATCGATTTCTACGATGTAGGCACATCTGGTGGTATGGAAGGAGCGCGGTACGGTGCTTGTATGATGATCGGTGGCAATCGCGATCGATTCTCCTTCATAGAGCCTCTCTTCCAAGATCTTTGTCAGGATGGGGGATACCTATTTGCCGGTCCTAGCGGCAGCGGACATTTTCTGAAGATGGTCCATAATGGTATTGAATACGCCATGATGCAAGGGATTGGAGAAGGTTTTGAGTTGTTAAATAAGAGTGGGTTTCAATTTAATTATGCTGATGTGGCTGGATTATGGTCAAGAGGCTCTGTTATTCGAGGGTGGCTAATGGAATTAACAGAGAGGGCGTTTTCTAAGGATGCACAGCTAGAGCAGATTCGTGGTGTCATGCAATCCTCCGGTGAGGGCAAATGGACGGTCGAAACTGCACTAGAGCTAGAGTGCAGCGTTCCTGTGATTGCGATGTCATTATTCATGCGTTATCGGTCACTAGATACTGAAGTTTTTCATGGAAAAGTAGTTGCAGCCTTACGCAATGAATTCGGAGGGCACGATGTGTTAAGATAGGTTGAAAGGTAATGAGAGAAGGAAGGAATGGGACCCGTGCCTTATCGATTTACGACATATTCAAAAATTCTTATTCTAATCATTCTTGTGCTTATCCCAATCCTTCTTCTTTATTACTTTTCCAATCGGATCTCTAATCAAGTAATACGTGAAGAAATCGAATTATCAAACTTGAACCAATTATCTTTTCTGTCCAATCAGCTTGATTCTAAGATGGAGCAGCTGTCCATGTTCCCAGTTTTACTCAGTTACGACCCCCATATTAGGCAATATATTGATAATAGTCCAGAATTGCAAAATCAAATGTTGAAGGAACAATCGAGAGTCATAGAGAAGCTTGGTCTTCAAAGTGTATCTAGCGATTGGCCTAATGAATTATCAATCGTGATTCCCAAGCAGAATCGTATGCTGTCGTCTAGTATATTCTTGAACCCCGATGAGGTTTGGACTGCTGAAAGCAACATTCGTTCGGTATGGACTTACATCACTTCCAAAGATGAGAATAATAGGGTCGGCTCATTTGTGCGGGAAATTGCGGAACCGGCTTCAGCAAGTTTATTCTCCCAAGCAAGGGCTGTATATCAGATCCGTTTCTCGGGTCAGAATCTGATCGATATGTTGAATAACTATATGGTGAATAAGAATAGAAATCCGTTCTTATTCCATAGGCATTATGAACCATTGTATAGCAGTAACCCGTCTACAGAAATTTCTGATCAGATAATGATTCACATACGAGCAAATCCATTGAGAGATTCTTCGGGGCAATTTACGATAGAAGCGAACGATCAACTTGTATTAGTCAGTTATGTACAATCCATACAACTCGGTTGGTACTTGGTTGATTATGTTCCCGTTCAGAAAATCCTTATGCCTATTACGACCATAAGTAGATTGTTCTACTTATCTATAGGTCTTTTACTCCTGCTGGGTGCATTTGCTTCCTCGCTGCTCTACAGTCAGGTTCAGAAGCCGATTCTGGCGCTAATGGCCAGTGTACAGCGATTTAAACGTGGTGACTTTTCAGCACGGATCACCTATCGTTCCAATAATGAGTTTGACTTTCTCATACGGCGATTCAACGAGATGGCCGTTCAGATTCAAGTGTTAATTGAAGATGTATATGCTGAGAGGATCCGTTCGCGTGAAGCAACTTTGAAGCAATTGCAGTCTCAAATTAATCCCCATTTTCTTTATAATTCTTTATTCTTTATAATTAATTCATCAGCGATGAAGGACAATGAAGCGGTTGAAGCGATGGCTCATAACTTGGCTGAATTTTACCGCTATTCAACACGAGTAGAAGATCAGTCGGTAACATTAAGCGATGAGCTGGATATGGTTCGACACTATCTGACTATTCAGAATTTACGAATGCATCGGTTAACCTATACAATTTCTGTTCCTGAAGAAATGTTGAATGAACATATTCCGCGCCTCATCTTACAGCCATTAGTAGAGAATGCTATTATCCATGGCATTGAAAATCAAGTTGGAGGAGGCTATATCCAAGTAAGAGGTGAACAGGACGATCAGGTGAATCGAATAATTATTGAGGATAATGGTGAGGGTATGACGGAAGAACAATTGACAAACCTGCATAATCAGCTTAATCAGTCGATGACCAAAGAAATTGGTTGCGGAACATGGAATGTGCATCATCGATTGCTCAACCAATTCGGGGAAGGCTCAGGCCTCAAGTTTATTAGCAAACCCGAAGGGGGATTGAGGGTTGTCTTGACCTGGAATCGCAATGTGGCAGATGAGATATATAAAGAAAGTACGGAGGTATAGTTCATGTTCCAGCTCCTGATTGTGGATGACGAAGTGCATGTGGTTGAACGGTTTTCCTCAACGATAAATTGGTTTGAGGAAGGCATTGAGCAGGTGCACAAAGCTTTCTCGGGAGCTGAAGCATTATCACTTCTTCAGCAATTCTCGATTGATCTTGTTATTACTGATATTAGAATGCCTGGCATGACCGGTCTGGAGTTGATCGCTGAGATCAAATCGAGATGGCCCAAGACAAAGTGTATTCTGCTCTCTGGATACTCCGATTTTGCTTACGCAAAAGAGGCAATTCTTCATGAGACTAAGGATTATCTTCTTAAGCCAGTCAAAGAAATCGAATTACTGCATAGCATTAGGCGAGTAAAGAAAGAGCTTGAACAAGAATGGCAGCAAGTGTTGTCTCACCATCGACTCCAGTATACATTGAAGGAGAATCTTCCGATTCTCCAAGGTAAGCTGCTTGATGAATTATTACAAGGCTTCAGAATCTCAGAGGAAGCTTTAGCTGATAAGCTGGTGGTGCTTGAACTACCCTCATTCCAATCGAGTTCAGTCTCGATTATGATGGTTCGCCTAGAGGATCAATTTAATCAATATGATGTATTTAACCTTTCCTTGATGGAATACGCTATTGGCAATATGGTCACTGAATTGTTCGGTGATCGATTTCTTAGTTGGTTTACAAAGGATGTACATGACTACTTAGTTTTCGTTATGACGCCACTCCATACAACAAGATTGGAGGAGGACCCACTGTGGTTTGAGAGAACGGCCACACAGCTTCAATCTGCAGTCAATCATTATCTTAAGGGTAGAATATCTATATTGATCAGCTCTTGGGGAACGTTCCCATATGAGCTTCCAGCCATCTATAACCGCACAGTGGCTGCATTCCGTAAGTGGATAGGTAATGAACAAGAGTTATTCTTACGGGTAGAAGATGAATTAACAGAACCACAAATTCATACGCTTGAGATCATGTATGAACCTCCAAGCTTGATTCATCTATTAGAAGCTGGTAGGTGGAGTAGCACCCATGAGAAGCTGAATCAGATTTTTGAGCAATTGCAAGCGAAATGGCCAGAATCAGAGGAGCATTTGCTCGAAGTATTCTTTACTGTCTCGTCAGCATTCACTTATATCGCTCATAAGAATAGGAAGCTACTATCGGAGTTGGTGGGGGACGATTATGATAAGCTGTTAGAGGGAAATCCTTTTCGCTCTGTTACCCAGCTTAGAGAATGGTCCTACCGGATTCTAGAACGGCTGAAGTCAGACACGGATAAAGAAACCAAGGATTCTCGTGCATTGATAATCCATGATATTCAAGAGTTTATCGATCGCAATCTGTCTGAAGATATTTCACTTCAGGCCATTGCTAGCTGTGTTCACATGCATCCAGTTTATGTCTCAAAGATATATAAACTAGAAACAGGTGAGAATCTAAGCGATTACGTGAATCGAGTGCGAATGAATAAAGCTGAATATTTGCTCAAGAATACGAGACTCAAGATTTTCGAAATTGCCGCCAAGGTTGGATATCTAAGACCCCATTCATTCAATCAAGCATTTAAAAGACATATTGATATGACCCCACAAGAGTATAGAGATAAACTCACCAATCATATAGAATAATTATTTCATGGATAACTTCGGAATTACTTGATAATTTACTATCGACAAGATTTAGGAAAACGTTTATAATAATTTCGAAAAGAGATTATTCTTATTAGCGATGATAATAAACCGCTTTCATCAATGAAAGCGGGGCATATCCAGCTATATAATCCCTATATTTTCAATCCTAAGTGTATGTTATGAAAGAGTTGTAAGCGCAAACAAGGTGTAGTGGGTATGTAGAGTGAATGAAACTATTCACACGGCTATTAATTGATGGGTTTGACGGCATTTTTATAGGTATTTAGGAAAACGTTTTCGTAATTTTGTATATTTAACTGGGGGTCAACGATCGGTATGTCAAGTCTGATAAGGAAATATTCAGGAACGATTACTCTTGTGGTGGTAGTGATCCTAGGTTTAATTTGGTGGCAGCAGAATAGAGGGTTTGATGATCTGGCAATGGCGGACATTCCAGAATATGAAGAGCTTGATGATATTTCTTTTTTGTCTGAACAATCGGTATTCACAAAGCTTGAACCCACTTATCTGAAATATATGGATCAGAAACAAAAGGATGGAGTGCCAGATACCAAAGACATTCAGATAACTGTTCTCGGTTCGGAATATTCCTTATCCAGCGACTCAGGTGTGAGTACCCAGAAGGATGTGGGGGGTAGGGAAGACGAGGTATTGGTGCTATCAGAAGAGGACAGCTGGGTGGAATACAAGATAGATATCCCGCAAGACGGTTTTTATCAATTGGGATTAAGCTACTATGCACTAGAAGGCAAACGTTCTTCAGTACTTAGGAGTATGCAGATCGATGGCGTATACCCGTTTATTCAGCTAAAGAAGCTTGAATTTACTCGGATGTGGGAGGAAGCGGGTTCAGTTTGGACGGATAGTCAGGGGAATGAGTACAATCCAAGCCAGCAAGAAACATTCGGATGGCAATATAGCAAGATTAAGGATGCAGAAGCAAAGGTATATGAGCCTTACCGCATCCATTTAACAGAAGGTGTTCATACCCTTAGATTCAGCACACTTCGTGAACCTGCAGCAATCGGAGAAATTCATATTTTCTCGCCGATTGAATTACCAACGTATGAGCAATATGTAAAGGATTACAAAGCGGATGGTGCAGAAGTGGTCGATGGTCACTTAATAAAGGTTCAGGCAGAGAACGCTGTTCTGAAATCAAGTCCAACGCTTAGAAGGCAAGAGGTCCGCGACCCAGCAACAGAGCCTTTCAACGAGAAAGGCATTGGCCTTAACACGATGGGAGGAGCAAGCTGGCGGTCTGGTGGACATTGGATTGAATGGAATATCGAGGTGCCTGAGGATGGACTGTACAACATTGGTTTAAAAGCAGCCAACTGGTTCTTAGATGGACTGCCCGTACAACGTACTCTCTATATTGATGGTGAAATTCCGTTTCAGGAAATGAATGCTATTAAGGTTGATTACGCTCGTAGATGGCAAATGGTGAGTTTAGGTGGAGAAAATCCTTACTTGTTTCACTTGAAGAAGGGCTCACATAAGCTTCGCATGGAGGTGCAAGTAGGTGCCTTTGGATCCGTATTCGAGAAGGTCCAGGATGTATCCAGGAAGATGTCGTTACTCAGTCGAGAAATTCTCCTTTATACGGGGACCAATCCTGACCCAAATCGCGAATGGGAGTTGGAAAAGCATATTCCAAACTTGATTCCTAGATTACATGTCATGGCTCGTGAAATGGACGAAGCTATGAACGTCTTGTTCGAGCTTGATGTTGATGAGGGAAGCTCGCAGCTCAGTACGCTTGGAATGGCCCGTAATCAGCTGCTTAATATGGCGGCTGACGTAGATACAATTCCCGCTAGAATCAAGCAATTTTCCGATACCCAGTCCTCCCTAGGAACCTGGATACACGGATTAAGCCAACAGAGCTTACAGATCGATTATTTGGTAATCAAGTCTCCTAAGCAGGAATGGCCGAACCCTCTAGCAGGCTGGTTCGATCGTATGACAACCTCCGTTCAGGATTTCTTCCTTACCTTCACTAAGGATTATCGCGGTGTAGGTGATGTATTCGTAGATGATAGCGACACAAGAACGATTGAAGTATGGGTTACTCGAGGTCGTGATTGGGTACAAATTATCAAGCAGATGGCGGATGAAGACTTTACCTCACAGACCGGGATCAAGGTTAATGTCAATGTAGTTCCTGCGGGTGACAACACGAAGCTATTGCTCGCAACTACAACGGGCATACAACCGGATGTTGCGCTCGGTGTTGAAGCGGAGGTTCCGATCGATTATGCGGTTCGGAATGCGCTAGTTAATCTGAATCAATTTCCTGACTATAAGGAGGTTGCCGAGAGATTCAGACCAGGTGCCTTAATCCCATATAAGTATGATGGCGGGGATTATGCATTACCGGAAAATCAGAATTTCAATATGCTGTTCTATCGTAAAGACATTATGGCAGAGCTTGGTATAACAAAAATCCCACAAACATGGGAAGAAGTCATGGATATTATTCCACTTCTGCAGCAAGAGGGGATGGACTTTTATTATCCGCATGCACCGAATGCGCCACAGCAAGCTATTAATGAATTCTCACCATTCTTATTCCAACACGGTGGAGATTTCTACAATCAGGAGGGTTCCCATTCCGCGTTAGATACGCCAGAGACAATGGCAGCATTCAGAATGTGGACCGGACTTTTTACGAATTACAAAATTAATAAAGATGCCAACTTCTACAACCGCTTCAGAACGGGTGAAATGCCGATTGGTGTCGCAGATTATTCAACATATGTTCTATTGTCTACCGCAGCTCCCGAGCTGACCGGTTGGTGGGGTATGGAGCCGATGCCTGGTATCAAACAGAAGGATGGTGTCATTAATCGCTCCACAGGTGGACTTGCACAAACGGCAATTATCTTCGAGAACTCCGATAAGCAGGATGAAAGCTGGGAGTTTCTCAAGTGGTGGACCAGCTCTGATATACAGGAACGGTTCGGCACAGAGCTTGAAGCCTTATTAGGTGTAGAAGCTCGTTGGAATACGGCGAATGTTGAGGCGTTAACCCGTCTGCCATGGCCAAAGGAAGATATCAACGCAATCCTAGAGCAGTGGGATTGGTTCAAAGAGCGTCAGGTTGTACTTGGCGGATATTATACGACACGGAATATCGCCAATACTTGGAATGAAATTGTGCTTAACGGGATGAATCAACGTGAGGCGATTGAGGATGCAGTTATCGATATTAACAAAGAGCTACGCAAAAAACGCGAAGAATTCGGCCTGCAAATCAATGAGCCATCGACAATAGAGGAAGGGGGTACGGATCAATGAGTGTACCGGTCATACAAACCGTCAGCATCAGCAATAAGCCAACTGTGCTTGGCCGGTTACAAGAGCTCGGTAAAGAGATAGTCAGGAAAAAGGTTTCATACTTCTTCATGGCACCGTTCTTGCTGCTCTTCCTCCTGTTTACGGTAATTCCTGTCCTGATTTCGATTGGACTCAGCTTCACTTATTACAATATCGTTGAGTCGCCAAGGTTCATCGGGTGGTCTAACTTCAAGCTGCTCTTCGTAGAGGACGACGTATTCCTAACTGCCATCGGCAATACGCTCAAATTTGCAATTGTTACAGGACCGATCGGGTATATAATGGCATTCCTGCTGGCATGGCTTATTAGCCAGATTCCCCAGAAGTATCGGTTCTTTTATACGCTTTGTTTTTATACACCAGCAATTACAAGTACGGTAGCCATCTCCGTAGTTTGGTTATATATGTTCTCCGGCGATCGTTATGGATTGATTAACTATTGGCTAATGAACTTCGGGATTCTTGACGAGCCCTTTCTTTGGTTGCAGAACGTGGATTCGATCCTACCTGTACTGATCTTTGTCCAGCTATGGATGAGTATGGGGATAAGCTTCCTGGCCTTCTTGGCAGGGTTGCAGAACGTACCCAGAGACTTATATGAAGCAGGCTCTATCGATGGGGTCAAATACCGTTGGCAAGAGCTATGGTACATTACGATTCCGTCGGTTAAACCGCAATTATTATTCGGCGCTGTTATACAAATTGTCTTCTCGCTACAGGTGTTCGATATCAGTATTGCTCTTGTCGGCATGCCGAGCCCCTTGTATGCAGGACACACGGTCATGACACATCTGTTCGATTATGCTTTTATCCGTTTTGAGATGGGATATGCGGCAGCGATCGCCGTAGTATTGTTCGGTCTTATGGTGGGACTTAATCGACTAGTGTTCAAATGGCTAGGAAGCGAGGAGTGATCAGTCAATGGCACATTCAATAGTAGCAAAAGGAAAGAAAATCGATTTTAGCGGATTCATTCTATATACGTTCTTAAGCTTATTCGGGGTACTCATGCTGGCACCGCTGGTATACATGATTTCAAGTGCATTCAAGCCGATATCGGAATTGTTCTTATTCCCACCGCGATTCTTCGTTATGAATCCGACTTGGAAGAATTTTAACGATCTGCTCCTTGCAACGGGGACGTCGATCGTACCTTTTACTAGATACATATTCAATAGTGTTGTTGTCTCTTCATCTATAGTCATTCTGGGTGTGTTAATATCCGCTTTGGCTGCTTATCCGCTGAGTAAGCATTCGATGCCTTTTAAGAAGTTCATCTTCAGCATGATCATATTCGCCTTGATGTTTGCACCACAGGTTACACAAATTCCACAGTTTCTGGTCATTAGTAAGTTCGGTTTAATTAACTCGTACTTTGCCTTAATCTTACCGTTCTTGGCAGCACCAATCAGCTTGTTCTTAATGAAGCAATTTCTTGATCAAGTTCCAGATGTTCTGCTCGAAGCAGCGAAGATCGATGGTGCCAATGAATGGAGGACATTCTGGATCATTGTCTTGCCTATGCTAAAACCAGCCTGTGCAACATTGGCACTATTCAGCTTTATTGGTGCATGGAATGATCCTTGGAGCTCCACGGTGTATACAACTACCGAGAGCATGAAGACCTTACCGAATGCGTTACAAACCTTAAGCGGCGGGTATGGAGTCGTAGCCCGTGTAGGTACTGTCGCCGCAGCTAGCTTGCTGATGGTTATTCCTACAATTCTTGTTTTCATTATTTCACAGAGAATGGTGCTAGAGACGATGGCCCATTCTGGCATTAAGGAGTGAGGCTGGAATGAGGACTTCAAGAACAATGAATATCATCGTATTCCTCCTAGTTATTGTGCTCTTAGGGATACCGACCAATGTAAGTGCGGAAAGTCCCTACAGAGGTTATATCTACGACAATCTTGATAATACCCCAGCATCAATTAACGGATATTTGTATGCGGACTCGATCGACGGTATAGGTAAAGAGTTCGGTAATTTGAAAGCGCCAGAGGATTTGTTCATAGCCCCAGACGATACCATATATATCGTGGATAGCGGTAATAATCGTGTGATACATATTACTCAGAATCAAGAGTTAATTGGGATTTATGGTGACAAGGAGGGCAAAGGTTTATTGAATACACCTAAAGGAGTATTCGTGGATACCCAAGGCAGTGTCTATGTCGCTGACACATTAAACCGACGAATTGCTCTATTCGATAAGTCCGGACAGTTCGTCAAGGAATTTACTCAACCCGTTAGTCCTCTGCTTGGAGATAAATTCGTATATTCTCCCTCTAAGCTCATCGTGGATAAGCGAGGCTACCTATTCGTTGTAAGTGATGGTGCCAGTCAAGGTTTGATGCAAATTAGACCAGACGGTCAATTCGCTGGATTCTTCGGAGCGAATCACGTCAACTTCAGTTGGACTAGGGTGCTTGTAAGACTAGTAGCGAGTGAGGAGCAGAAGGAGCAAATCGCAAGCGTTAGACCACCTGAGTTTTCAAACCTGTATCAAGATAATGAAGGCTTTATCTATACATCGACACTAGGTGTGCCTATAAACCAAATCAAGCGACTTAGTGCTGTTGGTGTAGATACCTTGAATGCCTATACAGATTTCCGGTATGGGGATCTATATATGCCAATTAGCAATGGTACGGAGCTACTTGATGCATTTGTGGATGTATCGATTAGTAATTCAGGATTGATATCCGCTCTTGATCAGACAACAGGCCGAGTGTTCCAGTATGACAAGCTCGGGAATCTATTGTTCATATTCGGTGGGATTGGCCAGCAGGATGGTTTGTTCAAGACACCTACCAGTGTAGCTGAGACAACTGACGGCATGATCTATGTAGCGGATCGGACTCGAAATCGGATAGACAGCTTCTACACGACACCTTTCGGTGATTTAGTCCACCATGCCTCCGAATTGTATGTCGAAGGCAAGTATGATCAAGCTTTTGGTCCGTGGAATGAAGTGCTTCATTTAAATGCGAATTATGATTTGGCCAATTATGTCATCGGAAAAACCTTCTTTCGTAAACAACAATACGGAGACGCGATGACGTACTTTCAGCTTGCGAAGCATAAAGAAGGCTATTCAGATGCTCTGCATGAATACCGCAAAGTCTATGTCAGGGACAATTTTGGAACAATTATGACAGTTCTTATTGCTTCAATTATATTCATTCGATTACTGCTTATGGCATATCGCAAACGATGGTATACGGTTTTCCGATCAAATAAGAGCATCTAGAAAGGGGGAGACAATAGATGGGTACGCTGAAATTAATGAAAAAATCTTTAGTTCATCCGCTTGATTTCTTCTATGATTATCAATTCATGGAACGCTCGAAGCTAAAGTATGCCATTATTATCGTTTGTCTAGCTTTCTGCACGAAGGTGATTAACTTAATGTTCGCTGGATATTCCTTCAGCTATATGGAGACATACCAAGTGTCCATTCCCTTTGAAGCTGTGTGGATTTTCCTTCCTTGGCTAACATGGGCCGTGTCAAATTGGGCGGTCAGTACGATTGTAGAGGGCGAAGGCAAATTCATTGATATATTAACGAGCAGCGCATTTTTCTATGTTCCTTATATTGTCATCATGCTCCCCTTCACCTTTGTTTCCAATTTCATGAGCTTAAAGGAATTATCCTTGGCCCTATTTATTATGTACTTCATGCAATTCTGGATGATCTTCATCCTTGTTGTACAAGTGAAGGTACTGCACGATTTTGAGTTCGGAAAAACGATTTGGATATCGCTCTTAACCGCGGTTGGCATGATATTGATCTGGTTTGTATGCATTATGATCTTCGGGCTGGTTAATCAATCGATCCAATTTGTTCTCGATATCTACAAAGAACTGAGCTATAGAAGCTAGGAGGGGAAAGGTCTTGAACATTCTTGATAGCAAAAAGAAGCTGATCGGCATACTGGGTATCTGTATATTCGTTGTCGCTTTTCCTTTCCTAGCGATGGGAGAAGAAGCTGTAAGCCCGAAAGAAGTTATCGAAATTGAAGAAACTCAAACAGCAACATCCATATCTAAACCAGCTGAACCGGATCCCATTAAGCCTGCATCTACTGCAGGAGCGGATATTCAGCTGACGGAGGTCGCTGCTAATACCTTAAAGGCTGAGAACGACCAGCTTCAGTTGTTTATCGATGAGATGAGTGGACAGCTCCGGATATCCGATCGTTCAAGTGGCATAGATTGGTACGGTGCTCCACCGGTAGATAGTAAGATGCCTGCGGCAAATCAGAAATTCGTGAACAATCCAATTAATATTTACTATACCCTGGGCAAGGAAATCATTATGACAAACCCCGAGAAGGAGAAGGCGCAGCTTTCGATCTCGGATATTGTTAGCGGTGTAAGAGTCAATTACAGAGTCGAATCTCTTGGACTGGCGTTCGCTATGGAATATCGATTATTAGATGACGGGCTTGATGTGATCATTCCCTATGATTCCATTCAAGAAACAGGTCATGCACGTCTAACCGGTCTGGAGCCACTACCTTTTTTTGAAGCAGCTACACCTGCGGATGATGGGGCTTTGTTCCTGCCTGACGGCTCCGGCGCACTAATCAGCTTTGATGCGAATAAGCCCAAAAGCTTTGAGTTTTACAGCGAACACATATATGGCGGGGATCATGCCTTCCAGATCAAGGTGTATGACCAGGTGGGTGCTATCCGATTCGAAACCGTCAGTAAGTCACCACGGGAGAAAATTGCGCTCCCTGTATTCGGACTTTATAAATCCGACAAGGCCTTTCTTGGGATCGTTATGGAAGGAGCGGCTGATGCCAAAATTAATGCCTATCCATCCGGTGTTCGGAACATTGAGCTTTATCGAATATCAACCGAATTCATCTATCGTAACGATGACGCCATCTATGTGGGCAACTCAGGCAAAATTCCGATGACCGAACGGAATTTGATTGAGGGGGATCGTTCCATACGCTTCATCACCCTCAAGGCAGACAAAGCCGATTATGTGGGGATGGCGGAGAGCTACCGAGAATACTTAGTTGAGGAGCAAGCGTTAGCTGTGGTTAGTGACAACGAGTTGAAGCTACAGCTCAGATTGTTCGGTGGTGTTGAGCGTGAGGAGGTACTGGGTAATACCTTTATCGATATGACTACCTTTATTGAAGCTAAGTCGATTATTGACCGATTTCTCAGCCAAGGCATTGATCGGATTGAGGTTACCTTAGAAGGCTGGTCGAATGATGGATATTTGGGTAATCAACCCCAGCATTTCCCTGCTGCTAAAGAGCTTGGGGGTAATGATGACCTGAAGCAATTGGCTGCTTATTTGGATGACCAAGGGATCCCTCTATATCTTCAAGCGAATTATGTGAAATCGTTTAGTGAGAGTAATGAAGTGAAAGCAAGCAAAGACGCGATTCGTGGATTAAACAAAGAAGTACTAAATCTCAATAAACCATTTAATGGAACGCTTCAACATTCTAGGGAGCTGTATTACCTGCTGAAACCGGATAGGGTATTCCATCATTATATTAAAAACGAAGCAGAGGACTTTAGCCTGTCGGGTGCCGACGGAGTGCAGCTTCAGTATATGGGCGACTTCATCTACTCTGATCATGATAAATTGCCTGCCTACCGTCGTTCGCAAACGATGGATACTTGGATCAAGTCAATTAACTTGATGAGAGAGCAGGTTGGAAGAGCATCGGTAGAATATGGAATGGCTTATACACTTGGGCATGTTGATCGAATAGATAACATCCCGATAGATTCAAGTCACTACACAATCTTGGATGAGACGATTCCATTCTATCAAATTGCTATTCACGGTTATGTTCCCTATGTGGCCAAACCAGCGAATTTAACCGACGATCCTCGTGTTTATAAGCTACGACTGTTGGAATACGGTGCGATGCCAAGCTATGAGCTAACCTATAATGAATCCTCTAACTTGAATAGGACGTTAATCGTGGAGCTGTTCAGCACAGCTTATGAATATTGGGCTAAACCAGCAGCCGAGCAGTACAAGGAGCTGGAATCGATTCTAGCACCACTAGCAGATAAGAAGATCATTGATCACGATATCTTACAGCATAAATTGAATCGAACAACCTTCGAGGATGGTACCCAGATCGTATTAAATTATAATTCCTACGATGTAACGATGGACGGACAAATTATCGAAGCCTTTGATTATAAAGTGTTGTCAGGAGGGGGTGAAGAATGAAGAAGGGGCTTTCTATGAGAACCCGTCACTACTTTGAAGGCTACTCATTCATCTCGATCTGGATTGTTGGCTTCTTCCTATTCATGGCGATTCCGCTAGGACAGTCATTATATTATGCCTTTCAAGAGCTAAAGATCACAACGGAAGGATTAGAGCCGACATATATTGGATTCCAGCATTTTCATGAGGCCTTTACCATTGATTTGGAATTTCCAACGTTTCTTATCACAACGATTAGTTCAATGCTGTTCCAAGTTCCGCTTATTCTGATTTTTTCTATATTCATTGCCATGCTATTAAATCGCCAGTTCGCCGGGAGAGCACTATTCCGAGGTATTTTCTTCCTACCCGTTATTATTACTTCCGGTGCGGTGCTGCAGAAGCTAAGAGATAACGGAGCAGAAACTTTACCGATCTTTAGAAATTATAATCTGTTCACCAAATTGAACGATTTTATTCCACCCAGTATTCTGTTACCTATTCTAGAGGCTCTCGATTCGCTGACGGTGGTCATGTGGGATTCTGGGGTTCAGATCTTAATTTTCTTAGCGGGCCTGCAAGCTATATCGATTCAATTGTATGAAGCGGCCAAGTGTGATGGGGCAACGCCATGGGAGAGCTTCTGGAAAATCACGTTCCCCATGATTATGCCGATGATTTTCGTCAACACTTTATTTACTATTGTTAACTCCTTTACAAAAGCTGACAACCTGGTCATGACCTATGTTCAAACCGTGTTCAGAGAGTCGAATTATGGATATGCATCTGCAATCGGTTGGATTTATTTCTTAATCTCATTCGTAGTTATCGGATTTGTCTTCTTCATCTTCAGAAAAAATCTAACAGAAAGGGGGTAAGCGCCATGAATTCTAATCAACGGATAGATCGCAACATGGTTATCGCTCGACATCCTAAAGTAAGCTCTTTGCTCACAAGCATTAAAAAACGAGGCCTCGATACGTTATTTCGTTTAGTTCACTACGTAATTTTAATTAGCATTTCCTTTGTCTTTATTTATCCGATGCTGTATCTCATGAGCAAATCCATGATGCAGTCCTACGATCTGGCTGACGCAACAGTGCAATGGATCCCGAAAGGACTCTCGTTTGCAAACTACGATTTTGCTTATGAGAATCTAATCTATGTTAAAAGCTTCTTCAATAGCATCATGACGTCGCTTACCCCAGCACTTATCCAAATTATTAGCTGCGCGATAGTAGGGTATGGTTTCGCACGTTACAGTTTTCCCGGAAGAGGAATCTGGCTGGCCTTGGTTGTCTTTACATTCCTAGTTCCACCCCAAACATTAGTTGTACCTCTTTATATATTCTTCAGTGAGCTCGGTTGGATCAACACATTCTTACCTTTCATGGTACCTGCCGCATTCGGGCATGGCTTACGTGGTGCATTGTTCGTTCTGATATTCATTCAATTTTTCCGTGGTCTGCCGTTTCAGCTTGAGGAGGCGGCCAGAATTGACGGTGCTAGTGCTTTTCGTACGTTCTGGTCGATCATGTTCCCACTGGCGAGACCAGCGATGTTAGTTGTATTCCTATTCTCGCTTGTCTGGCATTGGAATGATGTGTTTCAACCAAGTCTGTACGTGTTTCAGAATGCACAGTTTAACCTGACCCAAATGTTGACCATCCTGAACGGTCAAGGTGAGGCGGAGCTTAGCTTGGGGGCAGCAGCAGGTAGCACTGGAGCACTAGTAACCATTCCTACCTTCGCAAATCGTATTATGGCAGGTGCCTTACTCACGATCCTTCCTATGTTAATTCTCTATTTATTTACTCAGCGATATTTTGTCGAGAGCGCGGAACGAGCAGGTATCGCTGGTGAATGATAATGAACGACCATTACCCATGTTAAGGAGGTGGTGACGGAAAGCTGTTGATTGGATTGGGATAAGGATTGCGATTGGTAGTTGTAAGCACAATTTTATTCGTAAGCGGGGCAAGTAAAATCTATTAAAGAGGTGGAATTCGAAAATGAAAAGGTATTCAACGATTGTTATGATTATGATTCTAGCTTTTGCAATGATACTTAGCGCATGTGGAAACAATAACACGGTTGAACCAGCCACACCGGCTGAGCCAGAGAAAGCAGCGGAGAAAGCACCAGAAGTGAAGGAAGAAGAACCAGCTCCACCGGCAGAATTAACTGGTAATTTGGAGATTTGGACCTTTGACGATGGTGGTACAAAGGTACTAGCAGACGCTTTTATGGCCTTACATCCTAATGTGAAAATTAATATCACAAACCCAGGATGGAATGAACTGCCTGCAAACCTACAAACGACAATCGCAGCTGGTTCCGGTGCTCCAGACGTTGCTTACATTGAAGGTAGCATGTTCGGCCGCTTTGCCAATACAGAAGGTCTAGAAGATCTACTTCAGCCTCCTTATGATGCTGGAAGATATAAACATGAATTCTCAGAAGGTAATTGGGATCGTTGGTTGTCGCTAGATGGCACCAAGCTAATCGGAATGCCATGGGATATGCCTCCTCAAGTAACATTCTATCGTCCTGACCTCATTGAAGCAGCAGGTTATCCGTCGGATCCTGCAGAATTAGGACAGTTTTTGCAAAACCCAGATAACGTGATAGAATTAGCTCAGGCTCTAAAGGCTCAAGATGTCTTCGCATTCGAATTTAATAAAACGCCTTTAGATCTTGCAACAGGAGGTACTGGTTTCTTCGATAGAGATCTTAAGTATCTCCGTAACACAGATGAGTTCGCGCAACACTTAGATCTTTCCAAAACGGTTAAACAGCTAGGTCTTGGTATGGAGCAAAGTGCAGTATGGAGCGATGAAGGAAAAGCATTAACGAGCACAGGCAAGATAGCCATGTTATTCTACGGTCCTTGGTATTCAGGTCAGCTTGAAGGACTCGGTGAGGATCAGCTTGGCAAATGGAAAGTAACCTCATTGCCTTTTGGACATATCAACGGTAATGGTGGTTCAACCATGGTGATTCCATCACAAGGCAAGAATAAGGAGCTTGCATGGGCATTCGTAGAATGGTCATTGGCTTCAATGGAAGGTAACGAAGTATGGATTGGGAATGGTGGAAACCCTGGTTATATGTCTTCGTGGGAGTCTCCTAAATTCCAAGAGGTTCGTTTCAAATTGCTAGGTGATCAGCCAGCAACTTTAATATACGCTGAGCTTATGAAGAGCATTACCAAATCGTGGGTTCCATGGTCCTTTAATGGCGATGCCGGTACGATCTGGGATGAGAAAATCAATGAAGCTCTTGAGAAAAACATGGATTCTAAAGCCGCATTGCAACAAATTGAGGATGATATCACTAAAGCGGTTAGTGTGGATATAGAAAAACTTAAAGTACAACTAGGCAAGTAAGGTTCTTGGGGAGGCACCGGAATCGGACCTCCCCAATTTTTCAATGAATTAGATACCACAGTTCAAGATCAATAGATGACGGAGTGATCAGATGGCTTCTATTAACGATGTGGCGAAGCAAGCCGGGGTATCCGTCGCTACGGTTTCCAAGGTTATGAATAACTACCCAAATATCAGTACAAAGACAAGAGACAAAGTAAACATCGCTATTAAGAAGCTAGACTATCGTCCTAACATTGTCGCCCGAAGCTTGGTCAAGCGTCGTTCTTGGACTATCGGTATTTTCCTGCATAACGTGTTTACAAACCCCTTCGTCTCTGAGCTGTTAGTTGGAGTGAAACAGTCTTTGCACAACAGTGGATACGATCTTATCTACTTATCCATGATGATGGATGATCCCAATTATTCGTTTATTAATCATTGCCGTAGTCGTAATGTAGATGGCATACTCGTATTTGGTCTTGCTCGGGATAATCCAGGTTTAAAGGATATCATTCATGAGGATATTCCCATTATGTTTATCGATACCGATCTTATCGGGAAACGAGCTGGTTATATAACCGCGGATAATCGCAACGGCATCTTGCTTGCTGTTGATCATTTATATGAGCTAGGTCATCGTAATATTGCCTTTATTACTGGTGATATGGGCTACATCGCGGGTCGCGATCGGTTTGAAGGATATCAACAAGGCTTAAAACTGCATTCATTACCGTACTTCACAAGCTACATTCAATTTGGACGTTATACACTAGAAGGCGGAGAAGAAGCAATGAGGAATTTGATGGAGCTACCCAATCGACCGAGTGCTATCATTTGTACATCTGATCTCATGGCCATCGGTGCGGTTAATGTGATTGAATCATATGGGCTTACTGTTCCTCACGATTTCTCGGTGACAGGATTTGATAATACTTTAATTGCCGAAATTCATAAACCAGGCTTAACAACAGTTAACCAGAACATTGCATTCATGGGAACCAAAGCGATCGAATATTTGATTCTTATGATAGAGGATGCGGATTATTCTCCCCCTGTTATAACTCAACCGGTAAATCTAATTGTGCGCCATTCGACTGGGCCCGCTCGGAAGTAAAGGAGCTGCCTCAGTTATTAGCCATAATGTACTCTAATTTCCACTCTTGAAAGGAGTACTATTAACCATGTCTATAACGATGTCTACAATCTATATGTATCCCTTCCAAAATCCTGATTTCCCTCTTGAAATGAGAGTGAATGATTTAGTATCTCGATTCACCTTAGAAGAAAAAGTGAATTTAATGTGCCAATATCAAGATGAAATTGAGCGTCTGAAGGTAAAGGCATATAAGCATGGCACTGAAGCTGCGCACGGCATCGCCTGGTTAGGTGAAGCAACTACGTTTCCCCAGCCGATCGGTCTAGCATGTACGTGGGATACTGAATTGTTAAAGCAAATCGGTGATGTGATTGGTGACGAAGCTCGTGGTTACTATAAGAAGAATCCAGCGATTAATGGTCTAACCTTATGGGCGCCGACTGTGGATATGGAGCGTGATCCTCGTTGGGGTCGCACTGAGGAAGCCTACGGCGAGGATCCACATCTTACCGGAAAGTTATCCTCCGCATTGGTACAAGGACTACAAGGGGATCATCCATTCTATCTGAAGGCAGTTGCGTCCCTTAAGCATTTTATCGGGAATAATAATGAGATCGCTCGTGGTGAATGCTCCGTTAGTATCGATCCGCGGAATATGAACGAATATTATCTGAAGGCCTTTGAAATTCCCTTTGTTGAAGGCGGAGCACAGTCGATGATGACTGCTTATAATTCTGTGAACGGAGTGCCAGCTAACTTAAATCCAGATATCAAACGGGTTGTTAAGGAACAATGGGGCATGAATGGTTTTGTTGTTAGTGATGCAGGTGATGTGCTAGGTACTGTGAAAGATCACAAATATTACAGCGAATATAAGCATGCTGTTGCTCATACGATCAAGAGTGGCATTGATAGCATTACGGATGATCATGCCATTTCGAAACAAGCCCTTCGTGATGCACTCGCTGAAGGGCTGCTCTCAGAGAACGATATGGATGTCGCGTTGCGTAATACGTTTCGTGTTCGGTTCCGTTTGGGCGAGTTTGATCCCGATGAGATAAATCCATACTCGGGTATCACTGAGTCTGCTATCTGTAGCCCTAAGCATGCAGAATTAGCACGACATAGTGTTCGGAAAAGCATTGTATTGCTCAAGAATGACAATAAGACCTTACCATTGCATGCTGATAAATTGAATAAAGTAGCTGTAATTGGCCCTCTGGGTAATAGTGTATTCAGGGACTGGTACAGCGCTTCATTACCCTATGCGGTTTCTATACATGATGGAATTTCTAGCAAGATTTCGGCTAAATTGGTCTCATTCGATAATGGTAATAATCATGTTAAGTTAAAATCAACGACCACCAATCTATACATATCCATATCCTCAGATGAGCACTCTTCACTTTCTGCCCAAGCTGAACTGGACGATCCAGCAGCGTTATTCGAGCTGACAGATTGGGGATGGGGTAGTCACACTCTGCGTTCCTTATCTAATGGGCAATATGTCACAACCGATGATCGTATAGCCATAGGTAACGCAAACGAAGTTGGTGGTTGGTTTACCAAAGAGGTATTCCAAATCAATCGTAATAATGGAATGGCTACGTTCCATACCTGGAACAACCAAGCGGTCAGCATAGCTGCCGAAGATGGGAAATTAATTGTTGAGGATCAGAAAAGCCTAGTTGATGCAGAGAAATTCCAAGAAGAGATCGTAGTGGATGGACTTCAGCAAGCGATTGAGGCTGCACAATCATCCGATGTCGCCATTGTCGTTGTCGGGAATCATCCTTTGATCAATGGTAAGGAAACGATGGATCGAGCAGATATTACCTTGCCAGAATCACAGGAACGCCTTATTAAAGAAGTGCATGCGGCAAATCCGAATACCATTGTTATTATAGTGGGAAGCTATCCTTATGCGGTTAATTGGGTCGATGAGCATGTGCCAGCTATTCTTTATGTCTCCCATGCCGGTCAAGAGCTTGGCAACGCAATAGCCGATGTATTATTCGGTGATTATAGCCCGGCAGGTCGTGTGAATATGACGTGGTATCGCTCTGTTGAGCAGCTTCCTGATTTTATGGATTACGACATCATTAAAGGGAACCGTACTTATCAATATTATGATGGCGATGTACTCTACCCTTTCGGACATGGGCTGACCTATGGAGATTTTCAGTATTCGAATTTACAGGTTTCTGAAGATACATTATCTGAGAATGAAATAGTAATGGTTTCCGTTGATGTTGAGAATATTGGATCTGTGGATAGTGATGAGGTTGTCCAGTTGTATGCTCGTGCCGTCACCTCAAGAGTGAAGAGGCCGTTGAAGCAATTAATTGGATTCAAGCGTCTTCAAATAGCTGCAGGTACGAAACAGACGATTGTTGTTCCTGTAAAAGCTATTGATCTTAGAATGTGGGATGTTACTCGTGATCGATATTGTTTGGAAACCGGTAATTATGTAGTGATGATTGGCCATTCCTCTAAGGATATCCACTTAACACATACGATATTCGTAAATGGTGAAACCATACCTCCACGAAATTTATGTGTCTTGACGCGAGCAACCAATTATGACGATTATAAAGGTGTTGTGTTAGGCGAATGCACCGAGGGTGGCAGTAGTATAACTGACATCCATTCTGATGATTGGATCAGCTTCAGGCATGTGGATATGCACGAGGGATTGCGATTTTTTGAAGCTCGTGTTGCGAGTAATGAAGGAGGATCAGTAGAAATTCGACTTGACCAACCGGATGGACCACTTGTTGGGAATTGCTCATTTCCATCTACTGGGGGGGTTCAGGTGTGGCATACGCATTCTTGTAGCATCTCGAATGCTACAGATATTCATGATGTATACCTTGTTTTTAGAGGCAGCCTTAGTATCAGCACGTTTCGTTTCATTCAATAATTGGATTTTACAATAATAAATCGACCCCTATATAGATATAGGAGGGGGTCGGTTTTTTTGTTAGAATATGATGATATGATATCGTTTTGAGATGACTTAGGGGGGGTATAGTATGGATAAGCAAGGCAGATTGCGAAGGCTGCTCGAGATTGGAGTGGTTTCGCTAAGATTAGGATTCACTTCTTTTGGGGGGCCTATTGCTCACCTTGGATATTTCCATGAAGAATACATACGTAGAAGAAAATGGTTAGATGAACGAGGCTATGCGGAGCTGGTTGCATTGTGTCAGTTCCTACCAGGTCCTGCAAGCAGTCAAGTTGGAATTGGCATCGGTGTCATTCGAGCTGGATTGCTCGGAGGGATTGTAGCCTGGCTGGGCTTCACACTTCCCTCCGTGATTGCACTCGTATTATTCGCCATGCTGCTGCAGGGCTTTGATATGGGGAATGCAGGCTGGATACATGGTTTGAAGATTGTAGCAGTAGCTATTGTTGCCCAAGCCGTTCTTGGCATGGGGCAGAAGCTAACACCTGATCCAAGTCGAGCTACGCTGGCTATTCTTGTTATGATGATGACACTTCTATGGCAGACGGCATTTAGTCAGGTGATCTTTATTATAACGGCTGGTTTAATCGGCCTATTCATATATCGTAAGAAGGAAGTTGAGGTTGCCTCAGATCTCCACGTGCCCGTTAGTCGTGTAGCGGCCATAATGTGCTTGTCAATATTCGTTGGATTGTTATTCGCGCTACCATTCTTGCGCCAATTCACAGACAATCATTGGATTGCCATTATGGATAGCTTCTATCGTTCCGGTTCACTCGTATTCGGTGGGGGGCATGTGGTTTTACCTCTCCTAGAAAGAGAAGTAGTACCGATTGGATGGGTTAGTAGTGAAGACTTTCTAGCTGGCTACGGAGCTACACAGGCAGTTCCAGGTCCTTTATTTACGTTTGCTGGTTATCTTGGGGCAATGTACCGCGGTGTGGCGGGTGCTGTTGTAGCTACAGTGGCGATTTTCCTGCCTGCTTTCCTACTTGTCATTGGAACGCTGCCTTTCTGGAATAGCTTACGCAGAAGTCCTAAAATGCAAGCGGCGCTTACAGGAGTGAATGCTGCGGTGGTAGGTATTCTTCTAGCAGCGCTGTACAACCCGATTTGGATCTCGGCGATACTTTCCCCCGTAGATTTTGTATTGGCTGTTATACTCTTCGGCATGCTGCTATTTTGGAAATTGCCATCATGGATAGTTGTCGTTGCAGGGATGATTGGTGGCACAATCATTCATTATGCTTAGGGTTAGTTGCGAAAAAAAACCGCTCGAGCCCGTGCAACCCGGTATAATCGGGTTAGAGCGGGTCGAATTTCGATAAATTCATTCCATAGTAGTAATTTGATCCAGTTGTCTTGTATTGGAATGTTCTCCAGTTCGAATTCAACGTAATAATGTAAATTTATGGAGTATTTGGAGTGGCGCTATTTGTATACTACTATGTTATAATTGTTCGGGATTCATGTATGATTCACGTATTTGTCATAATTCATTAAAGATTTCTGAAGGATTTCTAAAGTTATTTGTCGAATGATCAAGATTGATGTACTAGTAAAAGCATATGCGGATACTAGGAATTATAATATTTACATGTATACATTCTTATGTGAGGTGAATTTCGTTGCAACTGCAAGTAATGAATAGTCCTTTTAACCAGGAACAAGTTGAACTCCTTAATCGCTTACTACCCACTCTGTCGGAGACTCAACAAATATGGCTAAGTGGTTACCTTGCCGCTCTTCAGAGTACAGGAACCATTGTGGCGACTAGCGCTAGTCCTCAATCAGAACCACTAGTTGCACCTATAAGTCAACCTGTTGCTTCCCAAGAGGTGACCGTACTCTTCGGATCGCAAACAGGCAACAGCCAGAGATTAGCCAAAGTACTTTCTGGTAAATTAGGAGAGGGTGGCTTCGAGGTTACACTTTCCTCAATGAGCGATTTCAAGCCGAATACCTTGAAGAAGGTTCGGAACCTGCTCATTGTGGTAAGCACCCATGGAGAAGGCGATCCGCCGGATAATGCTCTACCTTTCTACGAATTCCTCTATAGTAAGAGAGCTCCTCGTTTAGAGGATCTGAAGTTCTCTGTACTCTCACTAGGAGATAGCTCCTATGAGTTTTTCTGCAAAACAGGTAAGGATTTCGATCAACGGTTAGAAGAGCTAGGTGGTACAAGGCTTACACCACGCACGGATTGTGACTTGGATTATGACGAGCCCGCGGGCGAATGGTTTGAGAATGTGATCGCTGAGCTGAGTGGTGTGCAAGAGGTGCTTACTCAGGCTACAGAGGTTAATATGGCGGTTGAGAACAGCCTGTTATCCGGCGAGCCTACTTACTCAAGGACGAGCCCTTTTAAAGCTGAGGTGCTTGAGAATCTCAATCTCAATGGTCGTGGTTCAAGTCGAGAGACTCGGCACCTTGAGATATCTCTTGAGGGTTCCAATCTTCAGTATGAACCAGGCGACAGCTTGGGAATATATCCAGAGAACAATCCTGTTCTTGTGGACACAATTATTGAAACAATGGGCTGGCAGCCAGAGGAGCCTGTTCAGGTTAATAAGCAAGGGGATGTTCGTACATTACGAGACGCCTTACTCAGAAACTTTGAGATTACTGTCCTGACGAAGCCATTATTGGAGCAAGCGGCAAAGCTGTCGTCCTCTAACGGCCTAGGAAAACTCCTAGAGCCTGGACAGGAGCAAGAGCTCAGAACCTATATGAAAGAGCGAGATCTATTAGATTTAATGCAGAATTATTCCTTTGCGGGAGTGTCTGCTACTGAATTTGTATCTATTCTTAGGAAGATGCCCGCTCGCCTCTATTCGATAGCTAGTAGCTCTAAGGCAAACCCAGATGAGGTTCATCTCACTATTCGAACTGTGCGATATGACGCTCACGGACGTGACCGATATGGTGTCTGCTCTGTACAATGCGCGGAGCGCCTGCAGCCTGGTGATTCTTTGCCCATATATATTCATCAGAATCCGAATTTCAAGCTTCCCGCTAATTCGGCTACGCCATTAATTATGATTGGGCCAGGTACAGGTGTTGCACCATTCCGAGCGTTCCTACAAGAACGGGAGGAGCAGGGTGCTGAAGGGAAATCATGGTTGTTCTTCGGTGATCAACATTTCGTTACAGACTTCCTATACCAGATTGAATGGCAGCGCTGGCTTAAAGATGGTGTGCTAACACGCATGGATGTTGCTTTCTCTCGTGATACCGATCAGAAGGTATATGTCCAGCATCGTATGCTAGAGAAGAGCAAGGAGCTCTTCCAATGGTTACAGGAAGGGGCAAGTGTATATGTTTGTGGAGACGAGAAGAACATGGCACATGATGTCCACAGCGCCCTGGCTACGATCCTTGAACGAGAAGGCGGTATGAGCCCGGATGAGGCTGCGGCCTATCTAATAGATTTGCAACAACAGAAACGTTATCAGCGTGATGTGTACTAGGGTTCCTAGACAATAGAGACATAGATTAGAGCTAGACTTAATGAACGAAAGCGAGGAGATACAAGAATGGCAGATGATCGATTTGCTCCGTCTAAAGCCCCGCACAGCGAGGTTGAGCATATAAAGCTTTCAAGTCGATATCTTCGAGGCAGCCTCGTTGAGACCCTCGAGGATGTACTCACCGGTTCAATTCCTGAGGATGACAATCGGTTAATGAAGCACCACGGTAGTTATATGCAGGATGATAGAGATTTGCGTAACGAACGACAACGTCAGAAGCTTGAGCCGGCTTACCAGTTCATGCTGCGTATACGGGCTGCTGGAGGAGTTGTGACACCTGAGCAATGGTTAGTTCTTGACGATCTAGCTAAGAAATATGCTAATGGCACAATTCGACTGACTACTAGACAGTCCTTCCAATTTCATGGAATTCTCAAGTGGAACATGAAGAAAACCATTCGAGAGATCAATGATGCACTACTAACTACATTGGCCGCCTGTGGTGACGTGAACCGTAACGTGATGTGTAACCCGAATCCGTATCAATCGGAAGTGCATGAAGAGGTACATGAGTGGGCTCAGCGTATTAGTAATCACCTAGATCCACGAACTCGTGCTTATCATGAGATCTGGCTTGATGGTGAGAAAATCATCGACACGCAAGAGGATTATGATAATACTGAACCGATTTATGGGCCGGTCTATCTGCCCCGTAAATTCAAAATTGGTATCGCAGTTCCACCTAACAATGATGTAGATGTATTCTCTCAAGATTTAGGCTTCATTGCGATATATGAAAAAGGTAAGCTACTTGGCTTCAATATTGCTGTTGGCGGCGGTATGGGAATGACACATGGCGATACAGCCACTTATCCGCAGCTAGCGAGAGTAATTGGGTTCTGCACACCGGATAAGGTAATTGATTTAGCAGAGAAAACGGTGATGATTCAGCGTGATTACGGGGATCGTTCGGTTCGTAAGCATGCTCGGTTCAAGTATACGATTGATGATCGTGGAATAGAGTGGTTTGTAAACGAGCTCAGTGACCGTCTTGGATGGAAGCTTGAAGAAGCACGACCTTATCACTTTGATTTAAACGGTGATCGTTATGGTTGGGTGAAGGGTAGCAATGGCAAATGGCATCTAACCCTCTTTGTCCAGAATGGTCGGATTCAAGATGAGGATAACTACCCTCTAATGACGGGATTACGTGAAATTGCCAAAATTCACACCGGAGATTTCCGTGTCACTCCAAATCAGAACATCCTTATCGGGAATGTGACCAGCCAGAAGAAGCGTAAGATCGAGGAGCTAATGAAAACTTACGCGCTCAATGATGGCTTGCAGGATTCGGCATTGCGGAGAAATTCGATGGCCTGTGTAGCCCTTCCAACCTGTGGGATGGCTATGGCTGAAGCGGAGCGTTACCTACCAGAGTTACTCGATAAGCTCGAGCTGATCCTCGATGAGGTCGGTCTGCGTGAAGAGGAAATTGTTATTCGTATGACAGGCTGTCCGAATGGATGCGCTCGTCCTGCGCTTGGCGAAATTTCATTCATTGGTAAGGCGCCGGGTAAATACAATTTGTATATGGGTGCTGGATTTGCTGGGGAACGACTGAATAAGCTTTACCGAGAGAATATCGGTGAACAGGAGATCTTGAATACATTGCGGCCGATATTGGCTCAATATGCTCAAGAACGACAAGAAGGCGAGCACTTCGGTGATTTTGTTGTCCGTGCCGGTATTATAAAGGCAGTTACTGATGGAATGAACTTTCATGAATAGAGATTAGCTTTGGAAGGGGATGTCCCGAAAGTCGAAATGACTTAGGGCAGCCCCTTTTGTTATGAGAAACTAGGTATTGCTAGGTGAGAACACGACATTCAAATGCGGACGTAAAACTAGGCATTACAGCTTTCGGGTAGGAATAATCCTCTATTGTAATGAGGAATATAACCTTGGTGTACGAAGAAGAACAGCCAAGGGGTGAATGAATCATGAACAAACACATCATATACAAAACGCTAGTTGTGTCGTTGTTAAGTGTTTTTTTATTGGCGCAGGCAGCGTTCGCACAGCTTGATAAACCGCACCATTTTGGATTCAAAAAAAGTAAAAACGGCGCACCGGCTTCCATTGACCAAGAAGGCTTTAAAGCAATCTTGGAGAAGCATGGTGCGATTTTTCTAGGAGATGCCTCTACGAAATCACTTTACCTCACTTTTGACAACGGGTATGAGAATGGATATACACCTCCGATATTGGATGTGCTGAAGGATAAGAAAGTACCCGCTGCTTTCTTCGTTACGGGACACTATGTTACCTCTCAGCCTGACTTGTTAAAGCGAATGGTAGATGAAGGTCATCTGATTGGTAATCATTCATGGGGACATCCCGATATGACCCGAATATCCAACGAGCGCATTCAGGACGAGCTGAAGAAGGTAAAGGATGCAGTAGCGGAGGTGACCGGGCAGCAAGACATGCACTTTATGCGACCGCCAAGAGGGATTTTTAATGATCGGATGCTCGGTGTATGCCGAGAGTTCGGGCACACGAATGTATTCTGGTCGATTGCTTATATGGATTGGGACACCAAGTTGCAGAAGGGACACAAATATGCCTATGACAATGTCGTCGCACAGCTTCATCCAGGAGCGATTATCCTACTGCATGCCGTATCCAAGGATAATGCGGAGGCAATGGGTGATATCATCGACGAAGCACGTCGGCAAGGTTATGAATTTAAAAGCTTAACAGGTTTGAACGGTTTTTTTAGCGAATACTAATAATTAGTTAACCTAATTACCTTATAGTAAGTATCTGGACAATGTAAATTAACAGTGGATATAATAGGGCTAACAAGTCAACAGTTAGGTGATGGAATGGAGGGCATTTTGATGAAGAAGAGGATTGTCGTAACGGGCGGAAGCGGGAAAGCCGGCAAGTGGATCGTGAAGGATTTGGTTGCTCAGGGATATGAGGTGCTAAATTTGGATTGGAAGCTGCCAGAGTCTCCCCTTTGTCAAACGCAGATTGTAGATCTAACTGATCTAGGTCAGGTTCATAACGCTCTATCACAGCATAGTATAAGAGATAGACAGCCTGTAGAAGCAGTCATTCACTTTGCAGCGATACCACAGCCATTTATCTACCCGAATGACGTGACGTTTCGTAATAATGTCATGAGTACATATAATATCTTGGAGGCTGCAGCTAATCTCGATATCCGTAAGGTTGTACTCGCCTCGAGTGAATCATCCTATGGAATAGTATTTGCTGAGCAGTTTTTCGCACCGAATTATCTCCCGATTGATGAGAGGCATCCATTATTGTCGGAGGATAGCTATGGTTTATCCAAGATGGTTAATGAAGCGACAGGCGAGGCGTTCCATCGTCGTACGGGGATGCAGGTCATTTCCTTCCGTCTTGGGAATGTCTTAGAGCCAGAGGACTATCCAAGGGTAAGACAGACCTTCACTAATCCGGAAGAACGACTTCGTATTCTATGGAGTTATATCGATGTTAGGGATATGGCGGTAGCTTGCAGACTGGCTGTGGAGTTAGATGGGCTTGGTGCACAATCACTTATTCTTTCGGCTGAGGATACATCTTCCGATCTTCCAAGTGAGGAATTGATTCGAAGGTATTTACCTGAGCTTACAGAATATATCGAACACTTACCCGAGCGAACCGGATTTCTGTCGAATGCCAAGGCCCAGGAAGTACTAGGGTGGAAGCAGCAGCATTTCTTCATGGACCAGTAAGATATCTAGCTCCACTCGATTTAATCACATATAGACTCTCTTTATTAAGGGGCTGCCTAGGTCATTAAGACTTATGGACAGCCCTGTTTCTCTTATTGCGCACAATTACGATTTGACAGCAGGGAAATATTATGGAAAAATACTATTTAGCAGTCTGTTGGTAAGAGTGCTAATTCTAGAATGTATCATGCAATCATCAAAAACTTTCAAGGAGCGATAACAAGTGGCAAAAAAACAGTTTAAAGCAGAGTCTAAACGATTATTAGAGATGATGATTAATTCCATCTACACACAGAGAGAGATATTCTTGAGAGAGTTGATTTCCAATGCAAGTGATGCGATCGACAAAATATATTACAGAGCGTTAACCGATGATCAGCTAGTGTTTGATAAAGACAGCTATTATGTTCAAGTGGTGGCAGACAAGGAGAATAGAACCTTAACCATTACAGATACAGGTATTGGGATGTCTAAGGAGGATCTAGAGAACAACCTTGGAATTATCGCCAAGAGTGGCTCGCTAGCCTTCAAGAAAGATAATGAAGTTAAGGACGGGCATGATATCATAGGTCAGTTCGGTGTTGGATTCTACTCAGCCTTTATGGTGGCCGACGTAGTAACTGTTATAAGTAAAGCTCTAGGTAGTGAAGAAGCTTACAAGTGGGAGTCCCAAGGTGCGGATGGTTATACGATCGTACCTTCTGAGAAGGACTCCATTGGTACAGAGATTACTCTAAAGATTAAAGAGAACACCGAAGACGAGGAATTTGATGAGTATCTAGACGAATACCGTCTTAAAGCGATCATCAAGAAGTATTCAGATTTCATTAGGTACCCTATTAAGATGCAAGAAGATATTGTGAACAGTATGGTACCGATTTGGAAAAAGAATAAAAGCGAGCTAACTCCTGAGGATTACGATAATTTCTATGCAGAGAAGCACTATGGCTTCGATAAGCCAATCAAGCATATTCATATTAATGCAGATGGGGCTGTAGTGTACCATGCGGTCCTGTTTATTCCAGAGAACATTCCTTTTGACTATTATACGAAGGAATATGAGAAGGGCCTAGAGCTCTATTCCAAAAGTGTATTAATTATGAACAAGTGTGCAGATTTGCTGCCCGATTATTTCAGCTTTGTCAAGGGTATGGTGGATTCAGAGGACCTATCGCTTAACATCTCTAGAGAGATGCTGCAGCATGATCGACAATTGAAGATTATTGCTAAGAACATAACAAGTAAAATTAAAAGCCAGCTACAAAGTTTGTTGAAGGATGAACGAGACAAGTATGAGCAATTCTATAAATCCTTCGGGAGACAGTTAAAATATGGAATATACAGTGACTATGGCGCTCATAAAGAAGTGCTACAGGACCTATTGATGTTCTATTCCTCCACAGAGAAGAAGCCGGTAACCTTAGATGAGTATGTATCTAGAATGCCAGAGGATCAACCTTATATCTATTATGCTTCGGGAGAATCGAATGAGCGAATTGAGAAGCTACCTCAGATTGAGCTTGTTAAGGATAAAGGCTATGAAATGCTTTACTTTACTGATGAGATAGATGAGTTCGCGATCAAGATGATCATGAAATACAAGGACAAAGAATTCAAATCAGTGTCGAGCGGAGATTTAGGTATTGAAGCAGCAGATAACACTGAAGACTCCACTTCGGACGATAATGATAACAAAGAGCTCTTGGAATACATGACAAATCGACTATCGGACAAAGTGAAAAGTGTGAAGGTTTCTAAGAGACTAAAAACTCACCCTGTATGCTTGTCCACTGAAGGTGAATTATCGATAGAGATGGAGAAAATTCTAAAAGCAATGCCTGATAATCAGAATGTAAAGGCTGACAAGGTGTTAGAAATTAATCCACAGCATGAAGTGTTCCAGAAGCTAAAGCAAGCTTATGAAGGTGATAAAGAGAAGCTGGATTTATATACAAGCTTATTGTATAACCAAGCGCTGCTTATTGAAGGATTACCAATTAATGATCCGGTAGAATTCACTAACGATATATGTAAGATCATGGTTTAATCAATAACAAACCCGAGGGATGCCAATATGGATTCGTCGGGTTTATTCATACAAATAGGAAAGTAGGTTTTCAAGTTACTTTATTTAAATGTGTCACATTAATAAAGTTAGTTGACAAAACTAACTGTAATATTTATAATCACAGTAAGCATATGGGAATGAGGTGCGGTGGTGAACAGTGAATTTACGATTGCGGTACACAGCTTAGTGTTACTAGCGTTTAGACCAGATCGCATGGCTACTAGCGATATGATCGCCCATAATGTGAACACTCATCCCTCACGTGTACGCAAGGTAATGAGCTGCTTGCGCAAGCAAGGCTACATCGTTACCAAAGAAGGGATAGGCGGTGGCTACATGCTGAATTGCAATCCCGAGGATGTCTCGCTGGCTGAAATTTACCGAGCTACTTCCATTGGTTCAATGAAACCTTCCTGGTGTTCAGGTAAGGAGGATATGGAATGTATGGTAGCGTGCAATATGGCGGAGGTGATGGAGCATATTTTCTGTGATGCCGAGCAACAGCTGCTTACGTATTTGGAGCAAACGAAGATCAGTGGTGTTCTTGAACGTGTACGGGCAACGCAGCTACAGAAGCAATAATTTTCGAACCAAAACTGTCACAATAATTATACCAGATTCTAAAATTAACTATAGTGGAAAGCGGTGGTGAGCAATGACTTTGTTAAATTATGAATTAGTTAAAGAAAGTGATTGGGTTAGTGGTGCCACACAATTAGATGAGAAGTTTATTGGATTTGTTCAAACCATGAATGATGATGGTGTCTTGAAGGTTTGGGTGACACAAAGCGATCGCGAAGAAATCGTGGGCACCAGCACGATCGCTAAGCTTAGTAAGGTGAAGAGGTTACCAGACAATTCGCATACCTCCCCAGATGAGGTTCGGGGCTTGATCGAGCTAGCTCTAGTGACACACGATAAAGAATGGTTCGAGCTACTCAGTGCCAAGCTGGCTTCGTCGTCATCAGGACCGAGTCAAGTATTCGGTACATTTACATTAACTCAATTAAAGGAGAGATTCTAATGGCAATCGTTAATATTACAGATACAACGTTTCAAGAAACAATTCAAGAGGGTCTAGTGCTCGTAGATTTCTGGGCACCTTGGTGTGGTCCTTGTAAGATGATTGCTCCTATATTAGAGGAGCTAAGCGCTAAAGTCGGTGATTCCTTAACGGTAGCCAAGGTCAACGTAGATGATAATCCGGAGAAGGCTGGAGAGTATGGAGTAATGAGTATCCCAACCCTGAAGGTATTCAAGGATGGCAAGGACATTGGTACCTATATCGGCCTTCGCCCGCTTGAAGAGCTAGAAGCAATTGTACATCAGCATCTAAAAACCGTATAAGAAGCATTGGATAACAGTCGACTCATTCGCTTAGACGAATAAGTCGACTGTTTTTCAGTCTAGTTGCGGGTATTTATTATGTGCAGGTATGTAATATAATGAATACTGTATTTCAATTCTCATTTTTAATAAGGAAGGAACCATACAATGAGCTTGCGATTGACTGGGCGTGCTATTAAGCAATTATGTGGTCAACCTGCCTATGATAAGGGAGAAGCTATCTTTCAGGCCGGAAAAGTAATGCTAAAGAACAAGGATGCCGAGGCTTCCACCTATGACGCTATGGTCAGGGGAACGATAAGCTGTGCTGTTCATTTGGAGATCGACCTCAATGGGGACATCGAAGCGGGCTGCTCCTGCTCAGAGTTCTTCATATACGATAATTATTGCAAGCATATCGCGGCTGTACTGCTAAAAATTAATAATTTCCAACAAAATAATCAGCTAGCCAATGGGATTATAGATTTGTTCGGTAATAAAGCCCTGCGGCCCATTAGTAACGGAGCACTCTTCGATACTAGGGTTATTCTGGATGTGGAATTTACACTAAAGCTTGTTCCAGTCACTTATCAGAAATACCTATTTGGTATTGAGGTCAAAATCGGTGCCAAGCGACTCTATATTGTGCAGAAGCTAAGAGAACTTCTTGAACACATTGAGCGTAGAGAGGCTTATAAATTCTCCAAGCAGTTTACATACGAACCCGAGCTTCACAAATTTATATCGATTAATCATCAAATGTTAAACTTGTTAATGGAAATTTATCAAAACGAAAGAATGTATACGGAGGTCTCGAGCGCTAATCTCCTTCGCGGAGGTTCTAAGAAGGATGATCGCATACTGCTTATACCACCATTTTTTATGGATGCTCTACTTCCCTTGATGGCTGCGGCTCCAGCGGTGATGCTCGAGTTGGGAAATCGCATATGTAGGGGAATCCATTTCTCTGATGAGCTACCTCCCCTACAATTTCAGTTTGATCGAGATCAGACCGATGGATATCAGTTAATTGTCCAAGGCTTAGAAGACATCATCTTGATGGAATCCTATGGAATTGTCCTACACGAGGGTAAGCTTCTGAAGCTTCCTCCTAATCAGTGTGAGCAACTCTTGGGATTGAGGAGGATGCTTAACAACTCTGATTTAAGCACTATTCATATTCCGCCGGAGCAGATGGAACCATTTGTCGAGAAGGTAATACCTGGTCTTAGGAAATTAGGACAAGTAGATATAACACCAAATGTATTAACACGTATGAGTCAGCCACAATTAAAGGCCAAGCTCTATCTAGACCGAGTGAAGAATAGATTGCTTGCTGGGCTTGAATTTCTTTATGGTGACATCCTCATAGACCCGTTCGAGGTCACTAGTCAGAAGCGTGGTTCCAATCTTATTCTTATGAGGGATAGCGATCGCGAGAATCTAATCCTAGAGCTATTGGAGCAGAGCTCCTTCACCAAGACAGAGGGAGGATACTTCTTAGATGATGAGGACTCTGAATACAATTTTCTCTATCACATCCTTCCACAGCTGGAAAAGCTGGTGCAGGTCTATGCTACAACAGCTGTGAAGGAACGGCTCTACACAGGGAGTGCCCACCCGAAGGTAACTGTAACTATGGCTGATGAACGTACAGACTGGTTGGATTTTCGCTTTGATATGGATGGGATTCGCGAATCGGACATTCGCAGCCTTATAAAGTCTGTAGAGGAGAAGCGCAAATATTACCGGCTACAGAATGGTGCGTTACTGCCACTCGAAAGTAGAGAATTCCAGGAAATGATTCAATTTATGAATGAGGTGGGGATCCGTTATAGTGACCTGATTGGAGCGGGTGTGCAACTCCCGATCGTTCGAGGACTTCATCTGATGGATTCTGATCGACAGGGTAATATGGTCACGCTGGATAAATCATTCCGAAGGCTCTTAGAGAATATGCGAAATCCAGACAATCTAGATTTTCCTGTGCCGAATAGTCTGGTGCACGTTTTGAGAGACTATCAAAAATATGGATTTCAATGGTTAAAGACATTAGCCCACTATCAGTTCGGTGGAATTCTTGCAGACGATATGGGGCTTGGCAAGACCATACAAAGTATCGCTTATATCGTCTCTGAATTAACAGAGATTAGACAATGTAAGTTACCGGTAATCATTGTTTGTCCTGCATCGCTTGTATACAATTGGTTCAATGAATTAAAGAGGTTTGCACCTGAGGTTGTTGCTATCATTGTTGATGGGAATAAGACTGAACGGTTAAGCACGCTGAGCAATACATCACAATTTGATGTGATCATTACTTCATATCCACTATTGCGAATGGATGTTAGTCAATTTGCTCAGCTAGCCTTCCACACACTTTTCCTAGACGAGGCACAGGTCTTTAAGAATCACACTACCCAGACTGCACAGTCTGTAAAACAAATCCAGGCCAGACACACTTTCGCACTCACTGGCACACCAATTGAGAATTCAGCCCAGGAGTTGTGGTCTATTTTTGATGTGGTGATGCCTGAATTGTTCAAGGGAAGAAAAGCCTTTAATGATTTATCTAGGGATAGTGTGGCCAAACGGATTCGTCCATTTCTCTTACGCCGACTGAAGACCGATGTGCTCAAGGAGCTACCAGACAAGATCGAGTCACTACAGGCATCTGAGCTATTACCTGATCAGAAGAAGTTATATGTGGCTTATCTAGCTAAGCTACAGCAAGAAACACTTAAGCATCTGAACGATAAGGACTATCAGAAAAACCGGATCAAAATCCTAAGCGGCTTAACCCGACTTCGCCAGCTATGCTGCCATCCGGCTCTATTCGTAGAAGGCTATTCTGGTGGGTCAGCTAAATTCGAACAATTATTGGAGATTGTAGAGGAATGTCGAAGTGCCGGTAAGCGGATGCTCATCTTCTCTCAGTTCACGAAGATGCTCGGATTGATCGGTCGTGAGCTTGGGCTTCAGGGTGTGCCTTTCTTCTACTTGGATGGAGAAACTCCCGGATTTGAGCGGGTAGAGCTATGCAATAGATTTAATGATGGAGAACGGGATTTGTTCCTCATTTCCTTGAAGGCTGGTGGTACTGGGTTGAACTTAACCGGTGCTGACACTGTTATTCTTTATGACCTCTGGTGGAATCCTGCAGTGGAGCAGCAGGCAGCTGACCGTGCACATCGTATTGGTCAGAAGAAAGTAGTCCAAGTTATTCGTCTAGTCACTCAAGGTACCGTGGAAGATAAGATGTATGAGCTTCAACAGAAGAAGAAAAACTTAATTGAAGAGCTGATCCAACCAGAGCATGAAGCGTTATCCTCATTGACTGAACAGGATATTAGGGAAATCCTGATGATTTAGAAGGCACACATGACATTTGTCATGCTCATGACAAGACGTTTATGACTACAATGATTTGGACGGACAGACTATAATAAGTATATAATGTTAAGGCATTGTAAGTGACTACCATGATCGTTACAAAGAGAGGACTACACACATTGACTACATCCAATTTAACAAGCCTGAAGAAGAACGTCGCTCCTTATGAGAAAACCGATACGAAGTCAAGTATCAGACAGATGATTAATACATTGGGACCATTAATTGTTCTCTGGTATGCAGCTTATCTGAGTTTGTCGGTATCGTACTGGTTAGCCATTCCATTCATCATACTTACCTCCGGATTTCTAGTTCGGACTTTTATCATATTCCATGACTGTACACATCAATCTTTCTTTAAAAGTCGTATAGCTAATGACATTCTCGGAACCATTACAGGTGTGCTTACATTGGTGCCTTATCAACAATGGAAGAATAGTCATTCCATTCATCATGCAACCAGCAGTAATCTTGATAAACGAGGCACAGGCGATATGTGGCTCCTTACTGTGGAGGAATATACAAAGTCATCCCTAATGCGCCGAGTTGCTTATAGATTCTATCGCAATCCATTGACAATGCTATTGCTCGGACCAATTGGAGTTTTCCTAGTTCAGTATCGTTTGAATGTAAAAGGTGCTAAACGCAAGGAGAAACTAAACACTTATCTGACCAATATTTCCCTTGTTGCTCTATATGCATTACTATGTTGGGCAATTGGATGGCAAGCATTCATCATGCTCCAGGCTCCGATGTTCTTGCTGTCTGGTTCGATGGGGATCTGGCTATTCTATGTTCAACATCAATTTGAAGATTCCTACTTTGAGAATCAGGATGAATGGAGCTATCTCAAAGCAGCAGTAGATGGCAGCTCTTACTACAAGTTACCGAAGCTCTTGCAATGGATAACAGGGAATATTGGGTTCCATCACGTCCATCATCTAAGTCCCAAGGTGCCAAACTATAATTTGGAGAAGGCACATAACGCTATACCTCCACTACAGAAGGCTACAACGATAACGATCAAAACGAGTCTGAAATCGTTAAACCATCGATTGTGGGATGAGCATAACAAAACGTTCGTAGGTTTTAATCAGGTGAAGCATCTGATTAAGAAGACGGACTCAGTAGTTGAGCATCTGAAGATCCCCAATCCGAGGTTGGAGGGTGAATAATCAACGTGCAGAAGTGGCACTCCATTTTTCATAGAAACACCGGTCTTAGTCCGTATGTGTGGGTTGTTTTTTATATCCTTCCTTTTTATTTTATATTTCGATCATCCTCCACATACCAGATCGTAATTGGCATTATTATGATTATTGCGTTTTTTGCCTGTTATGTGCTTTCTTTTGTTTCTAGAGGATGGTTAATATACTTTTGGACAAGCATACAAATTGTAATCTCGATTACGATGACATTGTTATTCGGTTATGTATATTTTGCTCTTTTTCTAGCTTTATTTATAGGGAATTTGCAGAATCGAATTAGCTTTTTTATATTTTACTCCATACACTTATTAACTACGTTAGCAGCAATTAATTACGAATTGGTAACCAAAAACCCTGACTTCTTGACTCAGATTCCATTTATTCTTGTTAGTGTAATTGGTGTTGTTCTCCTGCCAGTAACTACTTATAATCGTAACAAAAGTGATAAGCTGCAGGGGCAGCTAGAGAATGCGAATAAGAGGATTTCTGAGCTGGTCAAGCTTGAGGAGCGCCAAAGAATTGCCCGAGATCTGCATGACACACTTGGCCAGAAGCTATCATTAATTGGTTTGAAGTGTGATCTAGCTGTCAAATTAATTAGTAATAATCCACTCCAGGCGCAAGTTGAGATGAATGATGTTCGCCAGACAGCAAGAACCGCATTGAAGGAAGTACGTGAGCTGGTTACGGAGATGCGAGGTACAAGATTAGAGGATGAGATGTTCCGAATTGAACAGATTCTTAAAGCCGCTGAGATAGATTTTATCCTTGAAGGGGACCCGAAGCTTGTTAATACCTCTGCATTAATTGAGAATGTACTCAGTATGTGTCTCAAGGAAGCTGTTACTAACATTGTTAAGCATAGCGGCACAACTACTTGCACCATTTCAATAGAGCCATCGAAAACTGATCTGGTTGTAAAGGTGAAGGACCATGGCGTTGGTATGACATTGGAATCGGCCTATATCAAGGGTAGTGGACTTAGAGGAATGAGAGAGCGACTTGAATTTGTGAATGGTAGTATGGAAATTGTTTCGGATATAGGGATGCTAATCACTATAAAAGTGCCGAACATGTTCAAACATTTGGCAGAGGAGTCGGGGTTATGATTCGTATTGTAATTGCTGAGGATCAGCGGATGCTCTTAGGTGCTCTTGCCGCTTTACTTGATTTAGAAGAGGATATGCAAGTCATAGGTACGGCCAATAATGGCGAGGATGCTATAAATCTGGTTCATCTTCATAAACCGGATATCCTTATCATGGACATAGAGATGCCCTTGAAAAGTGGACTGGATGCAGCAGAGGAATTAAAAGGACAGGGATGTAAGATATTGATCTTAACTACGTTCTCACGCTCTGGCTACTTTGAACGTGCGCTCAAAGCTGGCGTAGACGGTTACTTATTGAAGGACAGCCCTAGTGAGGAGCTGGCTACCTCAATACGCAGTATAATAGCCGGTCGTCGTATCTATGCATCAGAGCTCGTGGATGTGGCTTATGGAGAAGAAAATCCATTGACTGAGCGGGAGAAGGAAGTATTGCTGCTTATCGCTGATGGCAAGAATACGAAGGAGATAGCGGGTCAGCTTTATATTACAACGGGAACTGTCCGGAATTATATATCTGTGATTCTAGATAAGCTGAATGTAACGAATAGAATCGAAGCTATTACTCGTTTTAAGGAAAAGGGCTGGTTCAAATAGTCAGGAAGATTCAAATAGCTACCTATAGAGCCTAAGAGAGAATTTTCTTTCTTCGGCTTTTTTTTATATGTTGACATTGACGTAACGTAAAGGATGAATGCTATTCAGAAGAGGCGGAGGGCCGCATCTGCGAATGCTTAGAGACAAGAAGAGGCCAACCCATTACTGGTTGGCCTCTTACATATTAATCCTGCTTCGGACCCATCTCTTGAAGTCCTAAGATCACACCCAGCTGTTTATCTGTATCGAAATAGCTGTATCTCCCTGAGCCATATTCACCTTTGTGATTAAGTGCATAACCTTCTTGCTCCATCAAGTTGATGTGAGTGTTAAATCCATTAACAGTAAAAGCGATGAAATGCACACCTTGACCATGTTTTTTCTTGAATTCGTTCCAAGGACTTGGTTCATCGTAAGGCTCCAATAGCTCAACAGTTACAGGGCCCATTTGGAGGTTTGCATACTTCGTACGAGTAGGCCTCATCTCTCCGCGTTGCCATGTATAGGAATTTTCTGTAGGCTCTGGTGAGTTATTGAGGTCTGGGATTTGAATGGCTGGCATCACAATTCCGAATAATTTGCTATAATGCTTGGCAGCGTCCTCAATGTTGTCTACCACAATGCCAATTTTGATAAGTTGATTATTATCAATATGCTTGATCATTCGAGAGCACCCCTAAAGTTCTATGTTGTTATTTCTTATCGTTCTCGAGTAGTTCTAGCATGATCTTCAACTGCTTGAAGGTGTCCATATAGGCATATCGTCCGCCAGTGTATTCACCCTTCTGAATAAGTGGCATATCGACTTTCTCCATGGATTCGACAATGCGTTTCATTCCATCCACAACAAAAGCAATATGATGAGGACCTTCGCCATGCTGGTCTAGATGTTCACGCCATGTGCTGGGGTTGTGATCGGGCTCAATGAGCTCCAATTGAAGAGAACCCATATTGAAGAATGCAAGCTTTGAACGAGCCGTTGTTGATGCTCCTCTAAACTCTGTCTCAGCTTCCTCTACAGGACCTGTCCAGAACCATTGTGGTTTCTCTACGCCAAAAAAATCTGAATACGCTTGTGAGGTTGCCTCAATGTCGTTGACGAGAATTCCAATTTGTGTGATGAAGTTTGTTCCTAATATGCTCATGAGAAAAGCTCCTTTACGTCAAGTTGTAAACGCGTGTTCACAAAGATATGTTATCATGTAGCTTGATTAGGCGTCAAGCGTCTTGTCTAGCAAAAAAATCGTAGCTACGATTCCACCGTTGTGTCTCACCGGGATTTACATGGATATCGATAAAAACCTCTGGCGAGAGTACATGAGCGATACCCCACAAAGCGATAAAGGTAGCAGGGGCGCTTCCTCGTTCTCTAAGACCAGCACCGGTTTGTTTATGAGTAATCTCCCAATAGTAAGGGACATCTTCACCGAATCCGGGTACTCTACAGTAGAACATCGCGTCCACCGACTTGTTCCAACGAATTTCTTGATCTTTAAAAAGTAGGGTCTGCTCAGTATATTCTGACATCTCCTGTAATGGGACAACGTGCTCTGGAAACTGTAATACATAATCAGGACCAATTGGTTGTTCATCAATAGATAGAAAATTATGGACGTACTCGTTAGTGATAATGGGTTTGGTTCCAACATTGTGCAATGCATAATTTATGGTTAGAGTGGCGCCTTGTACAAGCACTTCTTTTTCCAGTTTATATGCATAGCCATTACACGGTATAGACTCAGATACATAACGAACATAGTCGGAGCCTTGCTCAACCTGAATAGGGAAGGGCAGAATGGGATATGATTTGAAGAAGTTATAAGGATCATGATCTGTCCGCGTCAGAAGGCCAACACCTATCTTGGGAAAAGTGTCCCCAACTTGTGCATCCTCATACCCAATAGGAATATGTATACCAAATTCGTTACACAGTCCGACACCGCCTGTTCCTTCACCAATAACTAAACTTTCTGGTGCGCAGAAGGTATGGTTACCTGAAATTAATGTCACTTGATGGATAAAGCCAGTCCAATCGAAACGAGAGCCATTATACTCTCCTGGATTACCAATTTCGACGGATATTTGTTCACTCTTGATTACTGTTCTCACAGCTTCACTCCCATTTGTCGTATTATTCTCTTCCTAGGAGATAGTGTACATGATAAGTCTTATGACCGCTAGTTAGGTAGTGGGAAATGGATAGCTTAACGTGATTGCTAAATAGGGTTAAATGCAATATAATAGGTTTAAGCTAGAAATTATCGATAATCGGTAATCGGTAATCGGTATTCGGTAATCGATAATCTAATGTTGGAGCGTGATGATATTGCCTGGTAACTTATTCGTATTGTCTAATTCAATCAGCACGCAAGTATACACAAAAATGAAGAAGGACATCATTGAGGGAACACTCCAGCCAGGAGATCGATTAATTGTTCTTGAGATCGCAGGGAATTTTCAGATAAGCCAGGCACCGGTAAGAGAAGCATTGGAGAGACTTAAGCAGGAAGGTCTAATTGTAGGTAAGCCCAATAAAGGGTCGGTCGTATCGAATATCACTTCTAAGGAAATCAAAGATATTTTTGTGTTAAGAGAAATTATTGAGGGCTTTGCAGTCAGGGAATCTATGCCATTACTAACCGATGCTGACTATGCATACCTTGAGGACATTGTTAACGAAATGGATTGTGCGGTAAGAGAGAATGACACACTGAAGATACTCGAGCTCGATATGAGCTTCCATGGATTTTTCTATAAAAGATGTAATAATGATGCGATTCTCGAGCTTTGGGATCATATGAAAACCAAGGTTATGCGCTTTATGGCCATAGCCAATAGAAAGCATTCCACCAAAAATCTAGTTGAAGGTCACCTAGCTCTCATTAATGTATTAAGAGCAGGAAACGTCACAGATGCTGAACAGAAATTCATTGGGCATATGAAGTCATACAAGATGGTCCATATAGACTAAATTACATGCAAATCCAAGTGTATACTTGCAAACACAAAACATAGCTTATGCTTCCGAAGTAGTTTTGTAAATTAATTACTTCGTAAATTAATATGCTACACAAAACTTTTAGGGGGATGAACATGCATAACGGAGCATTGTTATTCAAAGACACTGAAGTTTTGACAATGATGAGGGATCGTATTCTCAAAGGGCTTTTATCCAGCAAAGGGGATCATAAGCACGATTTGAAGGAAAAATTATCAGGCTTGAATCTCAATTCATTATTTACCTTTCCTGCTATGATATTATTCGAATCTAGCGGATCATTCACTGAGGATGATGAGAAATCTAAATATACGGAGCAAGTTAGAGATTTTTTGCAACTCCATGTTCCTAAGGGAAGTATACTGTTCATTGACGATGATAGTCGAATAGGGCTAATGCTCTCATGGGTTTCCAAGGAAGTGATAGAAACTATCCAGCTACAATTGAACGATAAATTTCGTTTTTCGGTAAATATTGGGGTGGGTAACCCAAGTGCACATCTTGCTGACGTGTATAACTCCTATCACCAAGCTCTGTTGGCATTAGAGAACAAATTCTATCGAGGGACTGGCCAAATCATCTATTATAGTGAATTGGATTCCTATGGGCATCTTGATGACTATCCATTAGCGAAAGAAAAAGAGTTATTCGAGCTTATCAAAACAGCGGAGAGTGCCAGTGAGATTGAGGAAGGTGTTCATGGATTTTTCCAATATATCCTTAAGAATGGACCCATTGATATTAAGAACATGTATGAACTGACAATTCGTCTTGTAGTAGGTATGGAGAAAAGAGTGTTAAACGATGCTGAGAAAATCAGTGCGTATATGGGATATGAAATTATGTCCATCGTCAAGATGGAATCCTTACAAGAGATTAAACAATATGTGATTAAGTATTTTACAGATTTAAAGGAAGTAATATCGCGCGATGAAAAAGGAAGCCACCGTAGCATTATCAAAAAAACAATTCACTATATGGAGCTTGAATGTCAGCACATTACGCTATGTAGTGTTGCGCAGAAGGTGTATATGACACCTACATATCTAAGTTTACTATTCAAAACGAACACTGGTAAAACTTTTATCGAGCAGCTAACGAACATCCGTATGGATAAAGCCAAAGATATGCTTAAGAGCACATCCTTGCGGAATTACGAGGTAGCCGAGAAGGTTGGTTATCACGACTCCAGATACTTTAGCCAGATCTTCAAGAAGAAGGTTGGAGTTTCCCCTAGTGAATATAGGGAATCAGTAGGTAAATAATAAACGTAGTCTAACGGTCCTCATACATCTCCAGTAAGCTCATTATTGAGCTAAGAGGAAGAGATATGAGGACCGTTTTGACGTATCATAAATATATAAGCTACAGCTATTTCTGATTATCAACAATTAAGTGGTGGAGCATTCTTGCAGCAGGCTGGTGGTTGACGACCGTGATGCGACGCTAAACCAACGTCAGCTTCATTCGATCAGGCACATCCTTCAATCTCTGCATTACAGCTAATATTGGCTAAGGATTTCTTCGAGCTATACATGGGAAGAAAGGCTTGTTACCCGCCGGCTGGCTCGCAGAAGCACAATAATTATGCTTGTTCCCGGCCGGCTGGCTTGGCCCGCATAGCCCAACAAGCAACAAACATATAAAAAGCTGTCCACGAGGGAATACATCGTGGACAGCTTACTTTAAGGTTTATATTCTACAAGCGAACGTCGCTAGATGGACCTTGTTGATCGTTCTTACGGGCTTCTTCCATCTCAGCATCCCAGTTTAGATGACGATAGATCTTTGCAGCATCATCGTTGTCGAACCAGTTCTTGAAATCTTCCCACAGAGATACAGGCCAAGCGGAATCAATCTGTGCAGTAGTATAAGTACCTTCTCGGAGTCGTACAAAACCGAATACGTCACGAACCTGAGATTTCTCGGCGCCAACTACAACTAGCTCAGCTAGATGAGGAGGGATGAAGATGACTCCCGCAGGTGTAGCTAGTACAACGTCTCCAGGAAGACAGACAGCACGTCCGATACGAGTGGGAACGTTCATACCAATCATTGTACAATCTTCGATCGCAGTAGGGTCACTACCTCGGTGGAATACGTTAATATTCTCAATCTCAACAATCTGTTGATTGTCACGAACTCCGCCCCAGATTACAGCTCCGCCTCTTTTGGTACGAGTAGAGATAGCTGTTCCAAGGTTTCCTCCGATGTAAGTACCTTTGTAAATTTTGTCGAACATATCTACAACAACAACATCATCCTCACCAATGGAATCGATAACCCACTGATTGAAAAACCCTTTACGACCTTCTTCGTTGTGTCCATAGTTGAGTAGAGTATCGTGAAGGTCTGGACGCTTCGGAACCATAACGGCTGTAACTGCACGACCAACCATCGTCTTAGTCGGATGAACAATTTTGAAGTCACCTTCGAATTGATCCTTGTAGCCTCTTTGCCACAATGGTCCCCAAGCTTCTTCTAATGTAATTTTACGCATACGCGCTAGAATATCTTCAGAAACCTTAGGGCGTCCATTCGGGTAACGTTCACCTTCCCATAGTGGTGTAAGTTGAATGATATCTTCTTTATTGTCAAATTTCATATAGAGCACCTCTTCCATCAATTTTTAATATATTTAACTTTTTCTAGAAAATTAGCTCCACAAACGGTCGTTCGAAACATTATTGTTCCACTGATCGGTAGACTCCCATAGACCAGGTACATCTGGGTGAATATGCTGAGAGATAACCTCGTCGTTAAGCTCATCTATACCAAGACCAGGAGCGTCAGGAACAGCGATGAATCCATTATTCAACAAGGGCTTTGGTAGCTTGCTGCTGATGATAATGTCATCCCACCAAGGAACCTCTACGGAGTGGAATTCACAAGCTAGGAAGTTCTCAGTTGCTGCTGCCATATGAACGGCTGCAAGGCAAGCGATTGGGCTCTCGGCCATATGAATAGCCATGGAAACGCCGTATTCTTGTGCCATATCGCCAATCTTCTTCGTTTCGAGAATACCACCGCTAGTAAGAATATCAGGGTGAATAACCGATACGCCACCAGCTTCAAGTAAAGGCTTGAAATTCTCTTTCAAGTAGATGTCTTCACCTGTACAGATAGGTGTAGCTACAGCATTGGCCAACTTCACATATTGATCTGTGTATTGCCAAGGAATCATATCCTCCATCCAAGCCAGGTTAAATTTCTCTATACGACGACCAAGCTTAATGCAGTTCGTCAGACCAATATGACCGAAGTGATCAACGGCAAGTGGAACTTCATATCCTATTACCGCACGAACGTCTGCCACATATTGCTCAAGTAAGTCTAGTCCATGCTCAGTCACATGAATGCCTGTGAAAGGATGAGCAATGTTATACATGTCATATTGACGATTTCGTAGATTGCGAAGCTCGCTTTCTGTCATCTTGTTATTCTTACGGCCATACCATGCTTTGTTGATAGCCTTCATGTCCTCTAAGAAACCAAGAGGAGCATTTAATGCGCCTGGCTCGTTGAAGATCTGGTTAATACCTAAGTCCATTTTTAAGAAGGTAAAGCCTTGCTCCATACGTTCTTTTAATGCATGTCCCATTGCTGTTCCTGTATCTTTACCATCCACGTCAGTATCACAATACATGCGGATTGTATCACGGAATTTACCACCAAGCATTTGCCAGATCGGTACACCGTAAGCTTTTCCAGCAAGATCCCATAGAGCGATTTCTAAACCACTTACACCGCCACCCTGACGAGCATGACCACCGAATTGCTTGATCCGACGGAATAATTTATCGATATTACAAGGATTCTCACCTAGTAGACGGCTTTTTAGAATAAGAGCAGTTTCCTTCTGAGCGCCATCGCGTACTTCGCCAAAGCCAACTAAGCCTTGGTTTGTGTACACCTTAATTAAGCTGCAATGCATAGGTGCGCCAACGATATCAGTGAAGCGAATGTCGGTAATTCTAAGCTCAGATGGGTTAGAATTGGTGTTAACGTGAGCGAGTGTACTTTCATACGTGTTCAGTTTGGACATGAATAAGTCTCCTTTTTGTGTCTTAGATATTTGGTAATATACTCTATAACAACATACTTCCACCGTCTAATCGGATGGAGGCTCCTGTCATAAACTGTGTTTCGTCGGAAGCGATATAACATACCAGGGATGCAACATCCGAAGGTTTTCCAACTCGACCCATTGGAAATTTCTTAAAAATCTTATTCGCTTCCTGCTTCATCTTCGCCGCTTCCTCTGGGGTGGTGATCGGCTTGGATTCTCTTGCGCTCTGCTTGCCTACATCTACGGCTCCGGGCTCGATGCTGTTAACGGTAATACCATACTTGGCTAGCTCTATGGCACTTTCCCTACTCATCATGCGTATCCCGCCTTTGGTCATCGTATAAAGGGCGTCAAAGTCGGTCGGTCGCTTCGAGTGTACGGAGGATATATTGATAATCCTTCCGATTTGTTTCTCTTTCATATAAGGAACGACAGCCTGCGTACACTGCCAGTAGCCTTTCAGGTTGGTGCTCATCATTCGATCAAAGGTTGCTCCATCATAGTCAAAAAAATCGAAGTTAAGCTGCAATGCTGCATTATTGACGAGAATATCTATCGTGCCAAAATGATCAACGACCTGCTTAACCATACGCTCCACATCAGACTTAACCGATACATTCGCTTGGATAATAATCGATTCTCCATGAACCTCTTCAATCTTCTGCTGGGTATCCCTTGCTCCTGCAGCACTCTGATTATAATTAATGGCTACCTTACAGCCTCTTCTAGCAAGTTCTACGGCAATTCCCTTACCTATCCCTGTACCTGAACCGGTAACTAAAGCGACCTTACCTGTTAGATTCATGGTGTACCTCCTTCTAGTGAAGATGGCTTCTTCATCTTGAAATCCATATAATGATTTAGAAAACCACCATCCATTCGAATCGAAGCACCGTTAATATAACGAGATTCGTCACTTGCCAAATAGCGAACAAGTTGAGCCAAATCCTCATGTGTGCCTAGAACAGCGTTCGGAATTTTATACTCGTAGGACTCATACAGGGTGGAGAAGTTGCTTTCAAATGCAAGATGATCTCCTTCTACTGGTCCCATCTCAATCGCATTTACGGTAATGCCATACCGTCCTAAGAATAGCGCGGCCTCACTGGTAAGTGACTTAACCGCTCCCTTTGAAGCACTATAGGCGAATGAAGAGCCTGTAGGCTTCTCAGCGTGAATGGAGTTAACATAAATGATTCTACCTGATTGCTGATCTTTCATTTGCTTACCAATGGATTGTGTACATACAAAAGCAGTCTTCGTATTCGCATTAAGAATTTCGAAGAAGACTTCTTCTTCACCAGTTTCAACACTAGCAGGCTTTATTAAATTATTGTTATGGACCAGAATATCTACTGTGCCTAACTGCTGTGAAGTTTGTTCTAGCACTGCATCCAATTCGGATCTATTACACAAATCAATATTAACAATGACTGTCTTCGACCCTGCCGCATGACATAATTCTAGATTGGATTGAATCTCTTCTCCATTGGATGGGCTATTCAATATGAAATGAGCACCCTCATTGGAAAGCTGATGAATAATTGCTTTTCCAGATCCACTATCGGCATCTGTAATAAAGACGATCTTGTTGTGTATTGTCATATATCTCCTCCATAATGATTCCGCTTTCTTACACATGATTAGTACACGCTATTAATCTTACATGGGTTATTAAGGAGTGGCGATGCCGTAAAATTATGATTTTGTTTGTTTTCTTTCAAGAACTATTTTGTCCAGAAATAATGACTCCAAAGACTTGATTATAAGATTAGTCAAACGCTGTATAGATATACTATAATGTAACTAATTTAAAATTAAAGAGCTTGTGTAACTTTTTGAACAAGCTCTTAAAGACAGGTGAAGCTTGTGCGGATTAACAAATTTATAAGTGAGACTGGCATTGTATCAAGGCGGGAAGCGGACAAGCTGGTCGCGGCAAGTCGTGTCACGATTAATGGGATTATTGCGGAGCTAGGAAGTGTGGTAGCGCCTGAAGATGATGTTCGGCTTGACGGCAGACCATTAGGTGTTAAGAAACAGCCTGTATATATCGTGCTAAATAAGCCAGTAGGTATTACTTCAACAACTGAGAGGCATGTTAAAGGAAACATTGTTGATTATGTAAATCATCCAGAGCGTATATTCCCCATCGGTCGATTAGACAAGGATTCGGAAGGACTGATCTTACTAACTAACAATGGAGATATTGTTAATACGATCCTACGTGCTGAGAATAATCATGAAAAAGAATATATCGTCACGGTTGATGCTCCCGTGACTCCTGCCTTCACCAAAGCGATGTCTAGTGGTGTAAGGATTCTCGATACGATTACGAAACCATGTGAGGTAACAGCAATAAGTGAACGCGTTTTTCGAATTATATTGACCCAAGGCTTAAATCGCCAAATTCGAAGAATGTGCTCGGCTTTAGGGCTGAAGGTCGTACGTTTGCAACGGGTGAGGATCATGAATATCAAGCTGAATGGATTAAAGAATGGAGCGTGGCGTAATCTAAGTCATCAAGAATTGGATCAACTCCAGAGAACATTGGAGCCAAGGATTCCGCACTAGCGATAAAGTCAATTCCCGTTTGCTTCGGAATATGCTACTATAATAGGAAGATAAATAATATTGAGGTGAAGACATGACGGATTCAACGAATAAACCTGAAGAAGTATTAGAAACAAGTGAGCCTAAGAAGATTACGCTTGAAGAAGCGATTAAACGTAAGCTAGCTCAGAAGAAGGAACAACAATCGAACAATAAGCAGAATAATCAACACTCCACTAGTGTTCAAGCGATGAAGCATCAACAAACCAAAAAATCGAATAATCAAAAAAGACGTACAGGTGTATAACTTGTACGTTTTTTTTGTTATATCATGAATCTGTATCGTTCCTGTGAAAGTTATTCGGTTTCTCTAGGACTGCGGATGGTTTTCCTCGGGTTTTTAATTGTAAGATTAAGGTATAATAATGGAAAGTCCTGTACTCGCACGTTTCTAGAGGTGAATTATCGAAGGAGGTTTTCTATTGATAGTACTTATAATACGCAAGCAATTTCTACTGATCCTTGCCGTAGTCGTTTTACTGAGCTCCTGTAGTAGCAACAATGAAGTAAGGAATGATCCAGGAAGCGATGATGCAACGAAGCAATTACAGTTTCTGTTCTCTGAGGCATTTGGTGGAGAATCATTCGATATACCGGTTGGTGTTCGTCATGCTGGTGATGGTAGTGGTAGGCTCTTTATTGTGGAGAAGCCAGGAATTATTAGTGTGCTCAGTGGTGACATGGATAAACCAACAAGGGAAGTGTTCATAGACCTGCAAGATAGAGTGAATAGTCAGAGCTCTGAGCAAGGCTTACTTGGTTTGGCTTTTCATCCGAAATACGAAGATAATGGCAAATTCTATGTAAATTACACTACGAATGAAGGTACAGTTATAGAAAGCTACAACACGAGAACCGATGGTTCTAATCTGGGCGATCCAGCTAGTGGAGAAACTCTTCTGTCTTTCATGCAGCCTTATAATAATCATAATGGTGGTGAGGTTGCTTTTGGACCAGATGGATATTTATATATCTCAACAGGAGATGGTGGTTCGGGCGGAGACCCTTTAGGGAACGGACAGAACCTAACAACTTATCTAGGCAAAATACTACGAATTGACGTAGATCATACAAATGGTGATCAAAACTACTCTATTCCCAAAGATAATCCATTCTATGAGAATGGGGATGGTTACTTAGAAGAGATTTACGCGTATGGGCTGCGAAATCCATGGAGATTTAGCTTTGATAGGGAAACTGATAGATTATGGGCAGCCGATGTGGGCCAGAGTGCGGTTGAAGAGATTGATATCATTGAGAATGGTCACAATTATGGCTGGAATATCATGGAGGGAAGTCTTTGCTTTAATCCGAAGAAAAACTGCGAGCAGGCTGATCTTACAAACCCCATATGGGAATACAATCCCGAGGGAGGGGGAGCTTCCATAACAGGCGGTTACGTATATCGAGGAGCAGAAATACCTTCATTAGAAGGGAAATATATATTCGCAGACTTTGTGGATGGACGTATCTGGACATTAAGTTATGACGGTCAGAATAAAGCGATAGCTGAGAAGCTAGAGCTGGAGCAATTCAATATTACATCATTCGGTGAAGATGAGGCCGGGGAACTATATGCCAGCCTGTATGATGGAGGAATTGTTAAGCTAGAGTCTACATTAGAATGAACGAAATACTGATCTGTTTCATTTTCCCTCAATCGGTTTAATAGTGTATTAAGTATTCAGGAGAATACATAAGAGGAGAGTGTGAATCAATGAACCTATCAGATGACGTTGAGAAAAAAGAGACACATGTTGAGAAAAGAACAAATCCGAGTGCTGTACAATCTACATTTATCAAGTACGCAGCATACATTATCATTTTCTTTGGAATCATGTATTTCTTAGTAAAGTATATTCTTCCGAAATTCTAATTAACAACAAATAGGGTTAATTAGAGAGCAATGTATTCGTTGAGTTATGTACAACAAAATGGTACCATTTCACCAATAGAGCTTGTTCAATTAGTTACTTTAGGTGCAAATACACACAGTCTAAATGAATAAAATCCTCGCTAATACGCAGGTTTTATTCATTTTTCTACTGAGAGCTTAGATGAACTGTACCTTTTTGAACAAGCTCCAATAGTAGCAATTTGTTATTTGATAAGGAGATGAAAAGATGACAAAAAAGAGAAGGTCTGCCCCAGCTCCAAAGCCTATTCAACAGGATAAACCTGCAACCTTGGAGGAGTTATTGAGTCCCGGAATATTGAGCAAGCTAAAAGCTCAAGCCGCGGAGCTTAGGGCAGAAGAAGGAAGAAGCAAGGATGAGAAGAAGAGACAAGCAGAGGAGTTGCATAAAGCTGAACAGAAACGATTAGATAATGATTTTGAGCATTTACTTAATACATCTATGCCATTACGAGGGAGATAATAGTGCTGGCTCTAGAAAGCCCAATTTCCTCCGCGGAATATCGGTTCTCTTGAACCGTCCTCTAATATACCATCGATATCCATATCCGCAGAACCGATCATGAAATCAACATGGGTGAGGCTGTCGTTTATGCCTTGCTCGGTTAACTCCTCCGCGCTCATCGTTTTACCACCTTCTAGGTTGAAGGCATAGGCTTTGCCAATGGCTATGTGATTAGAGGCATTCTCATCGAATAAGGTGTTATAGAATATTAAATTTGTATCAGAGATTGGTGAGCGATGGGGCACTAAGGCAACCTCACCCAGATAGTGTGAACCTTCATCGGTTTCAATCAAACCTTTCAGTGTCTCGTACCCCTGTTCTGCGGAATAGTCTACGATCCGGCCATTCTCGAAGGTTAGAGTGAACCTCTCAATAAGATTACCTGCATAGCTAAGTGGCTTAGTACTGGTCACTGTACCATTCACACCAGTTTTTAAGGGCGCAGTGAAGACTTCCTCTGTTGGCATGTTGGCTATAAACACAGTGCCGACTTTATTGTGGCTACCTGCGCTAACCCAAAGATGAGCCTTGGGTAATTCAATGGTAAGATTTGTACCTGGTGCCGTGTAATGAAGAGCTTTATATTTGCGCTCATTTAGTCGATTCGCCTTATGATCCAAGATCTCAGTATGCTGCCTCCAAGCTTCGACTGGGTTCTCGAGATTTACTCTAGTTGCTTGGTAAATCGCATTCCACAGAGTATCGATACGTTCATCTTCTCTGACCTCAGGGAACACCTTGTCCGCCCAAGCTTGAGAAGGTACAGCGATAATAGACCAGCTAATCTGATCAGACATAGCGTAATTACGGAATGGCTTTAATGCAGTGCTGGCAGCAATATTAGCATCCTTGATGCGTTGGGGTTCAATACCCTTCAATAAATCGGGATTAGCGGCAATGATCGATAAGAAGGCTGTATTGTTAGCAGCCATCTCCTCCCAGCCGTTCGCTCTCCACATTGGGTATTCCTGGAATGCTTCGCTAGGTGCAAGCTCATACTTAGTCCGTGTTATTTCGTCATCATTCCACTCCACATGCACGTTCTTGGCTCCAACTTCGTAAGCACGTTTTACAACTTTTCTTACAAGTGGTGCGGCTAATAAAGGTGCTGTGACTACTAGTGTTTGGCCTGGTTGTACGTTCACGCCTACTTCAACGGCAAGCGCCGCATATTTATCCAAGTTTACGTTAGTGATGTCCATAAATGCCTCCTGAATAGTTAATGCTTGCATTATAGCACAATCACTACAACAATATTAAATGGTCAGAATGCATATGACAATGACAATAATGTAAGTATCTTGAGCGTTACAGTAGATGATCGATATAGAGATGCAATTGATGGAGGATAAGGCCATTCTGTTGATCCATTCGTTCGGCAGGATGCTCCCCCGTCAACCAACTGCGATGCAGCATAGTATTATATTTGTAATATAAAGCCCCTCCATTAGGGAATTTGCCAAAAGCTCCAATCAGCAGCGTAGTATTAATCTCAGCAATGGTGAGAAGAAGATCAGTAATACGCTCATGAGAGACAGATGGGATTAATTCAACGAACGTCTGGAGAAGATAGACCCCTTCTACAGCAGCTTCGTTAAGACCTGGAATATCCAACAGACATCCGTCAAGGTCTATCGGCGTAGCTTCCACCTGGAATCGATTCCTTCTCCGTTTGGGTAACCCCGGTTGTTAACGCTGAAGGGGTAGGCTTCTCTGCACAGAATGTCCTCCATCTCAAAGGTAGGATAAGTATGCTCACGATTTTAGTTAACTCTATCGTAGCATAATCTAGTGAGATTGTGAGAGAATAGCAAAATTATTTGTAAAATATTGTTGAAATCGAATGTGTCATCCCATCAATACCTACACCGTTGTTAAGTGTGTAAAATGAATTTGAATTGCAGCTTTCTTAGCCAGTTGTTTAGTATGTATTGTTTGGTCAGTGTTGTTCTTAAGGAAGAATGCTTCGTCATTTAATAGCTGCAATAATGTATGCTGTGCTGCGGCCATAGCAAGCGGCTCACTTTCTAGGATAAAGGAACAAATACGGTAAGCATCAATTTCATAATAGCGCAATAAATTAACTCGTTGATCAATGTTTAACATCATATTCTTCTCACTCTCAGTAAAATTATCCCATATATAGAATGTTTACTCACATCATACAGGCATTGATTTGAGAATGCTGTCGAATCCTGCCGAATCAGTTAGGTAATTCATCCCCTTTTTCATATGATCAGAATTTATAACTTTTCACTAAGTATCAGTTATAAGTTCTCTGGTAGTCATTCTCGCTAAACGCTCCGTCCTTTTAGGACGGCGAAGCCGTTTATGCTTGTTAATGTCATAAGTAGGTAAATGTATGAGCTTCGATTATAATGAAATGTATACGTGATAGAAGGAGATAAGACAATGACTAATAATATCATCATAAGATGGCTTATAGGACTTCTAATCTTAGGGTTATGTCTGATTCCAGCGGTAGCTCTTGCCGTGAATGTCCCGGTAAAGAGTGGATACATCCAAGATACTGCACAGGTTTTATCAGACTCAGAATTCGATAGCATCTATCAGGCTATCGAGAAAGCATCCTTCTCACTGTATGTACTTACAATTGAAAGCTCAGAGGGAGAACCGATCTCATCCTTAGCTACATCGGTATTCTCGGAATGGTCGCTTGGTCATCAGGATGCACTTCTACTTATATCGTTGGAAGAGCAAGAGGTTTATTTGGAGCTATTCACAGGAAGCGCATTAGATAAGTCCATTACACAGGCTGAAGAATTCCGAGGCTCAGCTAATGCATATACACAGCTTATTGATGATTATTTTGTACCACATGCAGCGGATGGCGATTTCTTCCTGGGCATTACGTCCATTATCCAACATATGGATATTATTAAGGAACAAGCTGGCACACCTATAACAAGTCCAAGTACAACTACAGATCAGCCTAAGGTAGGTAGCACCTCTTCTACAGTGGTGTTCCTTATCATATTGCTAATTATTGTAGGTGCTGTGATAGCCTTTCAATGGTATCGCAGATTCAGTGTCACTCAGGGTAAGAAGAAACTAATGAAGGAGCTAGAAGCTGCACTAGGTACAATCAATCAAATCGAGCAAGACATCGAACCTATGGTCCAGCTTTCAAAAGGGGAATCACAAGTTTATCTTCGATCGTTAGAGGAAAGGTTCTATCAGCTATTACAAGCTTCTACTGAATTTAATAATGAGCTTAAGGCTTTTGTAGTGCCGATCTGGGTAACCAATTCAACAACGAAGAGCTTGCGGAAACTGCAACAGAATACGGAGGATTATACGACGACATCTACTGAGATTCTTAATAGTCTTAATGAGTATCAAGAAATGGAATCCCAGATGTCCATGGTACTCGAGCAGTCTCTGAGCGGTTGGAATCAAGCTGATCGTCGATTAACAGAACAAATTGAAGAGCTTGGATATCCTCTAGAAGAGTTATTAAACAGGAGTGCTTCGCTCAAAGGTGATCTTGCACGCAGTAGTGATTCGATTGAATTCGATCCATTGCATGTGAAAGCCTTACTGGAGCAAGTGCCCGAGCAGATAGCTAAGCTTCTGTCCGATATCGAGTTAGTTAGCGATCAGAAATCTGAGCTGCAGAGGCTACCTGAACAATTATTATCAACCCAAAAAAAACTAGATCAATTGATTCGTGATGAGAAGCTACTGCTGGTTGAAATTAAGCCCTATGCTTTCTTCGATCAGGTGGATGACCAGATTAAAACCTTGACGGCATGTCTAGAAGCAGGGAATACCAACGGTGCTGATATTATCTTGCAAAGGATTCATGGGTGGATTGAGGATGCGGTAGAACAAGTAACTAGCTCTGTCCGCGCCAGGGATTGGAATAAAGCTGCCATAGAGAGTGTAAGTGAGCGGCTTTCTCAATACCAAGATGTGAATATTCAAAAGTTAGAGCAGAGACTACAAGAAATCAAACTGGCTTACCAGCCGGAGCACTGGGGGGATATCCCAGACCAGATAAAGCAGATTAAATCTAAACGAAGCATCATAGATCAGTTATTACATGAAACTATAAATTACAATCTCATTAGTATTCAGCGTTATCTCGAAGCGGAGCGGAATTTGAAACAGATGATTGAGCAGCTTGTAGAGATGGATACGATCGCTGAGCAGATAACGAGAATGAAATCAGTGCTTGATCATGCCTTCAAGCAGCATATTGAGGATATAAGGCTTGTGGAGACGAGGCATTCCGCTTGTAAATCTAGCATGATACAGAGTGGTATACAGTCTGATGGACGATTACAAGGGCTTGTTAACGCTGCAGATCAGGCAAGCTTAACAATGAATCGGCTTGCTGAGAATAATCCTCGCAGCCTAACAAAGCTTGCAGCAGGCATTCTAACTGAAACTGCGGTTGTCCAACAGCTTGAAGATGCGGTATACGCTGCCATAGAAGCGAAGAGAGCAGCAGAAATTGCTTTGGAACAAGAGAGAGCCAGAAAGCGCAGAATGAACAACACCTTTGGTGGTGGGAGTAGTGGTGGTGGCGGATTCGGCGGCGGCGGCTCGAGTTCTAGTGGTGGTGGTTCAGGTTGGAAGTCAGGTGGATCTCGAGGTGGCGGCTCGAGCTTCTCTTCGAAGAGCAAAGGTGGCGGATCTAAGTGGTGACTTTGTTTTACTAACCAAACGAAGGTCCTAAATGTTGGCGGTAAGCCTCAGACGTTTGAGAACCCCGTTATACTACTGGTTACATTAGAAATCGATAAACTACAGATAAACGCTTGTATATTATGAACCATACAAATAGGTAAGAAGAGAATGACCAGAATATATTCTGATCGTTCTCTCCTTAATTTGCATGTAATATATATGAAGGAAGAGACTATTCCTTCTTCACTTCAGCTCGCAATGCAGCTAATTCATCCTCAATACCCTTGTCGTCGGAGTCCTTAAGCATATCATTAAATTTATCATCCAATGACTTCCCATCATCAGCTAACTCCTGCGCCGCATTGGCTTCATCGTGCATTTGCTGAATCTTCTCTTCCATACGGGCAAAGCTTGCACCTGCACTGTTACCCCCGACACTACTCATCGTTTGATTAATCTTCTGTGTTGCCTTGGCGGCTTGTGCTTGTGCGACTAATGTGCCTTTTTGAGCCTTCATTTCTTCAACCTTATCACGCATGTTCTGGAGCTGCTTCCGAAGTTTATCCGAATTGGCCTTAGCCGTATCGTAACTTGCTTGTAAGGTATCTCTTTTCTCAACATATCTTTTCTTATCTAATAAAGCTTGGCGGGCTAAATCTTCCTCGCCTTTCTCCATGGCCTTGCGTGCTTGTTGATCCCGTTTTTCTACGGTTTCTATAGCTTCCTTCAATTCTCGTTCGAATCGTTTCTCTACCGCCATTTGTGTCGTAACGGCCGCTGTCACTTTGGCTAGATCATCTTCTAATTCTCTTAGAATCTGCTCAATCATCTTTACCGGCTCTTCCATCTGATCTAGTGCTGCATTCACGTTCGCTTGACCAATCCGAAATATTCTTCTAAAAAACCCCATGTTTGTTCCTCCTAAAAGTTTTTGATTGTTGCGCAAGCAACAGATAAAACTACTTCGTAAGCATAAGCTAAGTTTTTGATTGTTGCGCAAGCAACAGATAAAACTACTTCGTAAGCATAAGCTAGGGACAAACAAATGATTAGTTGCGGTTTTCACGACAAAGATAGACGGTTTTACTATTTTTGTTGTGAATGTACCGCAAGTTATGATTCGCTTGTTCCAAAGTTTTTGATTGTTGCTGATCATGTTGTTGCGGATGCAACAACATGATCAGCCACCACGCGAATGGAATTTTTTTCTCATATATCGATACGAAATAATGAGCTTCAGGTTTCAATTATCCAATTGATGTTAGAGAATTGTCGTCTATACAACCTAGACTTATTATAAAGTGTAACATTACTCACTTCAATGACGTAGATAGAAAATTAATGAGCTTCAGGTATTAGTGTTATAGTTTTGACAAGATGCACATGCTTAAATTATCATCATGTGTAAACAGACCATCAAAAGCCTTTCAGGAGGGATTCATTATGTTATTAGGTATTATCTCAGACACTCATATGCCAGGGATGGCGCTGAAGTTACCAGACAACCTTCTTAGAGATATGGATAAGGTCGATTATATTCTACATGCGGGTGATTGGAATACTCTTGAAGTTTATGAACAGTTGAGTCAACTTGCTCCAGTAGATGGGGTTGCAGGTAATACAGATGGGATAGAAATTGTATCTAAATTTGGTTATCAGAAGGTGCTCGAATTCGAAAACAGAAAAATTGGTATTGTACATGGGCATGGTATGCGAGGGGCGACAGAGGATACCGCTCTTCATACCTTCAAGGATGAGGAAGTGGATTGTATAATTTTTGGGCATTCACATATTCCGTTAATGAGGAGTGTGAATGGTGTATTATTATTAAATCCGGGATCACCTACAGACAAGAGAAGGCAACCTCGATATTCATATGCTATGCTTGAAATAACTGAACAACTGGAAGCCAAACATGTATTCTTCGAAAGTAAAATATAGTTCAACGATTGTTATTGGAAAGAAATATATCGGGAGATATAATTCGCACTAGGCCTCAATATACTAATACAAATTGCTTTTAGCCGACTGTATTGTTAGAAGGAGGCACTCCAATGAAATGTAAGGATTGTAATGGTCTGGGTTTATCGAATTGTAGCCAATGTAAGGGAGAAGGATTTGATTACGGGCTCCATAAGTGCCAAGCTTGTTCAGGTGATGGGAGAATTGCTTGCGTCTCATGCAGTGGTCAAGGGAAAATTAGCTTTCTACAGCGTATTAAGAAGCCTTAGGAGAAGGTAGTATCCAGGGACCTCAGGGAATAACCTGGGGTCCTTAGCGTATGTATTATTATTCTAAGGAAGTAGGCGATTAAGGTGATGAATAAATGGAATGAACGACTAGAGAATTGGAGGGAAAACTGGGTAAATCAAGATAAATGGAATAGGCAGCACACGGAACTAGAGAAAGAATATACACACTTGCAAGAGCAGGCTTGTTATTGGCTGGAGCTGTTAAAGAAGGAGCAACAGGATGTTGAGAGTTTAAGAGGTATGAGCTTAAGTAATCTATTCTATTCATGCCTTGGGAGAAAAGGAGATGTACTAGACCAGCAGCTGAAGGAAGTTGTTGAAGCTACTCTGAAGTATAATGAGACTACCGCAACTGTACGCGACATTCGTGAGGAAATGCTGACCATGGAACAGAAACTTGGTGAACTAGGGAATCTCGAAGCAGAGTATGAGCTCATTATGCAGGAAAAGGAACGACTTATTCATGATACGGACTCTTCGATGAGTCAGTCCATATATGAAATTCTAGCACTTATAGCAGAAGCTCGTGTATATCTAAAGGAATTAAAAGAATCCATGCAGGCTGGTGGAGCAGTGTTACATTCGCTCTATCTGGCTCGAGATAGCTTAGGCTCAGCAGGCCGATGGGGTGCTTGGGACATGCTTGGCGGGGGGATGATTACAACCGCTATTAAGCACAGTAGAATGAATGACTCACAAGAGCATATCCACGATGCCCAGAGAAAAATGAGACATTTACACAAAGAACTACAGGATCTAGAAATGCATATACATGTACATTTTGATTCGAATGGATTATTAAAGTTTGCTGATTTTTTCTTTGACGGGTTGATCGTCGATTGGATTGTACAGGGGCACATTCACAGTTCAGAGGAGCAGGTTGTGGTGCACACTAAGAAAATCTCGAAAATTATGGAGCAGCTCCGTACGGAACGTGAATCGTGGGAGAATAGGATTATTATTCTACAGAAGGACTATAGGACTTTGATTGAGGAAGCGAAATAAAGGTTATATCTTCTTAGAGGTACTAGATAAAGTTAGTACTAGGAAATTCTTTGCAGTCTGCTAAGCTGGAGTTGAGGTGACTATTCATGGAACCAAAACTGCGGGAGCGGGTTCATATAGTAAGACAATATGAGGTACACTGTTATAGTGTGTGCTATTATTTACTACAAAATGAGGAGCAAGCCATCAAGGCGGCTCAAGAGGTTCTAATGAGACTGCTTAAGGATAATATTTTGGATAATAAGTCAAATCTATTCATTGAACAATATGTAAAAAAACAGTCCTTGAAAGAATCTTTACAAGTCATATATTCGAAGGAATAATCACAGAAGCTTCATTGATAGTTTTCAATAATGGGTAATTCAAGTATGATAGGGATAAGACTACTACATAGAGTGGAGGTTTATCATGTCCCGATTATCACTAGGATTGCTCATTGCACTATTATTCTCCCTTCTTTCCAATATTTGTTTGGCGCAGAATTACACGCAAAGTTTAATAACCGAAGCGAATGATGGAATTGGTATATCTAACTTCGTAGCTGACATCATTATTGCAAGTGAATCCTTGTCTGTAGCATTATTCAAATCATACTTTGAGAATTCAATTATAGTTACAGTGATCCTTATTCTACTATTCATATTCTCTTTGGTAGTTAAGAGGAGGGATAGAACGTGGAGTTATGGACACAATTTGAGGTAGAGGAATGAGTGTAGCGACTGAATAGGGGAATATACAATTAAGCGGCTCTCAGACGGCAATAGCTGTCTGGGAGCCGCTTTGATTATAAGCAATATATTTAGTGTAAATTTAGGAGGTCCAGCTCTTGAGACACATAGATCATTGGAACAGCGAAGTATAGAGCAGTATCTTGGAGCTTCCAAGTGTTCACACCTATGGCTTGTCCATATTCATTCAAGAGTACACCACCACTTGAGCCCGGTTCCACCGTAGCTGTATGCTGTATATATGTGACGCCACTAATCCTCCGAATACCTGATACGATTCCTTCAGTTAATGTATTCTCTAGACCAGAGGGGCTTCCAATCGCATAAACCTTATCTCCAATTTCAGGTAATGTAGTTATGAAATCTAAGCCTACCATTGGGACCAGTCCAGTGTGATTACCTTCTGCATCGTAGGATGTGGATAAAGTAGTACCATAAAGATCAGAATGGGGGTTATAGAACAGATACCAGCCCTTATTGTCATAGGTTTTCCCACCAACGGTAACCTTTTCTGTTCTACTGCCTTCAACAACATGACCGTTCGTAATGAATAAACCACCACCAATTAGAAATCCTGATCCCTGACTAATGGCGTTACCATTCTCATCATGTGCGACAATATAACCAATTCGATCAACAAGCTTAGCAATCTCTTTAGTGGTTAGAGGGGTTTTATATAACGCTAGTGTTGTTGTTCTTTTTTCAATAATATCTGCTTCTGTTATTTTTCCGGCTATTAGGTCAAGAATAGAAGTACGATCAATGGATACAGCGCCGTAATATTGGTCTTTCGCATCCATATAATCTACTTGCAAATATTCTGCTTGTGTGTTCGATAGCTCTTTTAGAAGTGTAAGTATTTGTGGCCAATCTTTATCGGGGCCTTTTTTGTAAAGAAAGCTGCTTGTTGCGTAATAATGGTTGTCTCTGTAACTATAAGCGAAGTAAGTACCACCCATTGTTTTTGATTTCTTAAAAGCGTCCAGACCCGCATCAACTGGTTTGGGGAAAACTATATCAACACTGTAGGTGCTGCTGTCCCAATTCACGGCTACACCTAGTTGACGAAGCATATTGATGGGAACCATGGTATTACCATTGTAAGATATAGCTGGTGTCCCGGAAACCTCCAGCTCCATTTGATCAGCAGTGACCTTTACGATTGGATTTCCTTTGAAATCTCCGTGCATACTTGCTGCGTACGCGACACTACAGAATAAGCTTAATATGACTGCTGTTAGAATAATTACTCGTTTCATGTAGGCTCTCCTCATCTAATTTATTAGGGCTTTACATATTTCGCCAGACATTAGGAAATTCCTCCTCTTGAAGATACTGGAATATAAATATTTCTGAAAAACAGAACATTCTTCTAATAGTAAGCGTCTAAGCAATTGTAGATATAGAAAACTTTGCTTAGTAGCAAAGTTATGACTAACAACTAGGAGAGATTATTCGCATGGCCAAGAAAATTGTTGCACTACTTCTAACCCTCGCATTAACGTTTACTTCTTTACTCTCATTAAGCGGTCCAGTATCAGCAAGTAACAATGTATCTGGCTCCACATCACTCATTCTACTGTACATTAATAATAGTACGGCTTATGTGGATAATGAAAAGATAATCTTGGACGCACCAGCAACTATAATAGAAGGGAAAATGTTCGTGCCAGCCAAATTCTTGGGTGATGCACTAGGCTTTCCGGTTAATTGGGATGCCATAACCAAAATTATTCATATTGAAACAGCTGCGGGCTCTATTGAGATCGACCAAGCTAATAATATGGTGACGATGAATGGTTATGTTATTCCATATTCTGATGTATGTGCCATTGTAAATGGTCGGCTTCTGGTTAAGTTGACATGGATTGCGGACGCAGCAGGAACCAAATACGTTTATAATAGCGAGCTTCGCAGGGTAGAGGTCCTATTCGCGAATTACCCCGCAGGAATTGTCGATCCAGTTACAGGGAACTCAATGCCTGTTGCGAAATTTACCTTTGGTAAGAAGAAGTACCGTTTAGGTGAGCCTGTTAAGTATATTAATCTAAGCTATGACCCAGATGCAGAAGGCTTACCGAAGCAGGAATGGACGGGTAAGGAAGAAGCCTTCTTCAAGGCTGGAACCTATGCTGTCTCACTGAAGGTATCCGATGTTAATGGTAATGAAAGTAAGGTCTATACGAAGAGCATAGTAATTACGGATGAACCTTTCCTGAATCGAGCGGGGTACAATCTACATTACAAGCCTCTAGGTTCACTCCTTAAACCTTCATTGGCTAATTTTAATACACTGCCTGTTACAGAAAAGAAATTACAACAAATTACTGAAAATCGAATTCTTCTCGTTAGTGATAGTCCAGAGACTTTCTATCAAACAGGTGTCCTTTATCAAGATACAGTGCATGGAAAGGCTAGACTATATGCTAATCATCAGAATGGCATGCTAACCTCAAGTAAATTCATTATCTTGGCAACTAACCAAACATCAGAGCCAGTAACGGTTACAACAACGAACAAAGGTGAGGTGTTCCCTTCCATTTATGCGAATTTATTCGGACATCAGGCTTCATTAGACTTTCTTATGCAAGAGGCTTATGAGGAGAAGATAACGATTGCCCCCGGGTCATCTCACAAGTACATAGAGATGCCAGATTTATTGCCTGGACAAGGTATGAATGCGATCTATGATGTAGAAACCAGTGGTCAGGTTATGTTCTCATTCATGGCGGTCGATCCTTATGTGGTTCCAACTACACCATTCGAATATGGTTTTCTTCCTAGAGGACCCCACATTCGTGGAACCTTCCCCACCTCTGAGGTTAATTGGCTTGTTCCATTGTCAGCCTTAGATGAGCCCTCTCGTATAACGATTGGTAACGGAACCGATGATCCATTTATGACCGGAATAGATGCTATAACAAATGAAGTAACGATGAATAAAGGCAATTATGGTGCTATGTATCGTATTCATGCTGATAACCCGCCCAAGCTAGCTATTCTGTTGGCTGCGCGAGGAGGGATATTCAAGGGGCCGATCTTGATCAATGGAGAACTAGTGCTAGCACCAAACTCTGGTGTTATTACTCCTATTGATGGTGTGTATTTATTAACGAGAACAACAGGAAATGAAGATGAACTCAACATTGAATTCACACCACCTGCTGGATCTAATTTCCCAATAGATTTGATTCTATGGCCACTCGAAAATCTCGATTAGGTATAAGCCCGTAATAATGAAAGGGATGCTAAGATGACGAAGATGACGAAGATGAGGAGACAAGGTCTGGGTTTATGTGTGCTGTTAGTACTCTTGACGGTATATCCTGTAACAGCAGGTTCAGTTCATGCGAATGATGTAGCCACTCCTATACCTTCGACACCCATTATTATTCTAGATGGCAGTACGATGGAATTAGAGGTAGCACCTATCATTGTTAATGGTACAACATTAGTGCCAATGAGAGCGATATTCGAGGAGCTTGGAGCGAACATGACATGGAGTTCAGTAACTCGAACGGTTACGGCTCAGAGAAATCAGACTGAGTTTATTTATACGATAGGCGCGAATTATGCCATTATTAACGGGTGGATGGTAGACATATCCGCTGTTCCTGGACAGATTAAGGATGGTCGTACACTGCTCCCCTTAAGGATGGTAAGTGAATCGTTAGGGGCTTACGTTAACTATGAAGCCCCGACGAAGACGATTAGGATCAAGAGCAATAAACTAATGCCTGACCCAACTGAAGCTGCTTCTGCTTTAAGTAGATATCGGGTTACTCTACCCTATACAACAATGCTTCAAGATGCACCTTATGTTATATCATATATGCAGAATAGCAATCATGCTGATTCTTACGTATTCTTTGGAGATTCCTTAACTTGGGGTTCTTATCTAGGTAGAAAGGAAACTCATCCCTATCTAATTGAAGAAGCAACAGGTAGGAATAGCTTTAATCTAGGTGTGCCTGGGTTTACGATGAACCAAATGGTTCCCTATATGAAGTATGCACTTCAAGAAATCGTAGAGTCGAATATTATTATGCAGCTTCAATACTTCTGGATAGAGTCAAACTTAGTGAGTTATTCTGGATTATCAGATCTACTAGAAAAAAGCTCTATCCCCGCCTATTCGGATTCACTTGAATATATTCGTAATGATATGGTTAGAGATGATGATGTCACGATTCGAGCTTATGCTAATTATCTGGAGCAGCCAGCAATTCTGAAGGCTACAACTTTGGAACGAAGTAAGCAAATCTTTAGCCCCAAGACAACGGCCGACGCAGACTTTCTACTTAGATTAAAGGAGCTTGATGAATTTATAGCGGCTAGACCTGAACAAGCATTCTATCTATATATCCCGCCATATCAGATGAATGAGATATACACGTATACGAAGCTGACTTCGAGTCAATTATCAGCGAACATTGCTCAAATGCAAACAACGTTCGCTGATAATCCGAATGTGCGATTTAAGGACTTTAATTCTACTGCTGATAGGTGGGCTTCCTCGGATTATATTGACTGGATTCACCGATCGGTAATTGGTGAGAAGAAGTTCGCTAAGCATATGCAGGAGTGGTTGCTTACGGAATAACGCCACAAGTTAGTACAAGAAAGAACCGCAGATTTCCCGCGGTTCTCCTTAGTCTATTGAGGAAGATATTAACCTTTAAGAATTTGCTCAATGTTGGTCAACTCTTCTGAAGAGAATTCTAGGTTATCCAATGCAGCTACGCTGTCTTCAATCTGGCTAACTCGACTAGCGCCAATGAGTGCGGAGGTTACTCGTCCACCGCGTAATACCCATGCTAGGGCTAGCTGTGCCAAGGATTGTCCACGACCGGTCGCGATTGAATTAAGCTTCTGAAGCTTCTCGACAACCTCAGGAGTTACTGAGCTTTCCTGTAAGAAGCCAGTTGGCTTAGCTGCACGTGAGCCACTTGGGATACCCTGTAGGTACTTGTCTGACAATAAACCCTGGGCAAGAGGGCTGAACACAATACTTCCAACACCATTCTCTTCAAGCACATCTTGCAAGCCGCCTTCTATCCAACGGTTAAGCATGCTGTAGGAAGGCTGATGAATAAGTAGGGGGGTACCCAAACGATTAGCAATCTTGACAGCTTGAGCCGTCTGATCTGCTGAGTAGTTGGAGATTCCGACATAGAGTGCCTTACCCTGCCGCACGATGGAATCCAATGCCCCGATTGTCTCTTCCATCGGAGTGTTCGGGTCTGGCCGATGATGGTAGAATATATCCACATAGTCCAATCCCATCCGCTTCAAGCTTTGATTTAAGCTTGCTACTAGATATTTTCTAGAGCCCCATTCACCATAAGGTCCCGCCCACATGTGGTACCCGGCTTTGGTAGAGATGATCATCTCATCTCGATAAGGTGCAAAGTCAGTCGACATCATTAGACCAAAGGTATTCTCTGCTGATCCAGCAGGTGGTCCATAGTTATTCGCTAAATCGAAATGAGTAATACCTAAATCAAAAGCCCTTCGAACCATAGCCCGTCCATTATCATAAGTATCTACACCGCCGAAATTGTGCCAAAGTCCTAATGATATTGCTGGAAGTAACAGACCGGAATTTCCAGTTCGATTATATTTCATCTTGTCATAACGTGATTGAGCAGCTTGATATACCATATCCACCGATCCTTTACATGAGTTATACTTAACTTAAATTACTGTAACATCCGAGAACACGGTAGGCAACATCCATGATCTATTCAGGACAAATTGCATAAGAAATCCTACATTATTGTATGTTCGGGGAATAGTATGTCCAATGCTAAGACAGTCATCAAAAATTGTTGGGGGTTATTGTTTATGAATAATATAGTAGAGTCGCAGCTTGATTCCGTAGTATCCACTATTATCGCTGCGCTCTTATCCTTTGTTCTTACGAATATCTTAATTGTGCTCCTTATCGTTGTAGTCATTATTGGTTTGATATCGATTCTAATGCTTAATACGAAGCGTAAGCACACAACACAGATGTTAAAGCGGGCAAGCCAGCTTCAGCACAATATAACGTCAAACTTAAATGAGATACTCGTTGCAGATACATTCAAGGAGCTGGAGCTGGGGTTAGCACAGGGGGAAACGGAGCGTGGCCTACAACGGATGCAGAAGGCAGCCTTTGGACTGCATCAACAGTCTGAGCAGTTAGGCATCAAGCTAAAGGGAAATCGTTCTAGTTTGTTCTCTCCACAGGAGTCACTCCATCAAGCTGAGGAGCTGGAATTAGAAGCTGAGGACTTACATGAGCGAGTTGAACGATACCTTCACGATTTATCGAATATTGAGCAATCCGTAAGGGGAACTGGGCAGCATATGCGACTGCTGCAGGATCGGCTGAGTGTTGTCTTAGAGCAAATAGAGAAGATTGGAGAAGAGCGAGGCTACCCACTCGATGAATTAAGACAGCAGCTAACACAAGTTGAATCGGAATTCAAGAAAACGGATCAATTGGCCGCTTTTGATGCCGTTCAGGCCAAACCGGAGTTATCTAAGCTCGGGAGACTAATCGAAGCACTTCACCTCAGAACACAAGAGCTACAGAAGAATATAACAATCATGGATCAAATTCGCAATCGACTTCAGATGCAGGAGGAGCAATTATTACTGCAAATTGAACAACAGCAAATGACGAAAGAGGGGCCGGTAACCTTACTTCGAAGAACCGATCCAATTATACAGCAACTTAATAAAGCCTTACAATCCGGACAAGAAGTAGACCTTCGTACAGCCGCATCGGACATAGAGACAATATTGCGACAGGCATTCGAGTTAGTAGAAAGTAATGGTTAAACATCGTTAATTAGGTGTAATTTGTTCTCGTTCTGTCTTCGGTAATCCTCGCCATACTAATAGATATGATTCGTCTACTAGCTCTAGCAATATTTCATCTGACACAGACCCGTTTAGTATGACGGTGTTCCAGTGTCTTTTGTTCATATGATAACCTGGAAGGATTGTTCCGGGATATTGCTCACGCAGTACCCAGTTCTGCTCAGGGTCACCCTTCAGATTGATGCTCTGGACACCATTCGTATGTCCCAACAGGGCGAACATTTTCTTGCCTACGAAGAGAACGGGTAGCTGTGGATCGAAAGGATATTGTAGAGAAGAACCCGCTTTACCCGAAGCATATTCACATAAGCGATGATGGTTCATAGGTTGAACCTCCTAAAAGTTTTTGATGACCACACGAGTGGGCGATAAAACTACTTCGTAAGCATATGCTTTGGGACAAACGAAAGTTATTATTCGCTTGTTCCTAAGTTTATTCGAATTGAATCATATAATAGCTGACCTAGAATATCCATCACTGTTTAGAGAATTCTACGAGCGGTGTCGAATCGTTCATCCCATTGACCATCAAAGCTGCTGTAATGAACACCTTTATCCTTGGAGTAGGTATGCAGAATTAGATTATTGCCCGCATAGATTCCCACATGTCCAATATCTAGTCCTCGGGCGCTGAAGAATACTAGATCACCCTTCCGCAGCTCTTCTCTGCTGATTTCCTCCCCTTCACCAGCTTGGTTATATGAGACACGCGGTAAGTCCATATCGAGCACATACTTGTACACATGCTTGACAAAGGAGGAGCAGTCGAATGTATCGGTTTGATTGGTTGACGCTCCAAATTCATAGGGGGTTCCCATAAAGCTTTCCCCATAAGCAATTAATTCATCTACTTGTTGATTGATCAAGGAGAGGCTATAGTAATTCGTATATGTGGGTTTGGCTGATATAAATCCAATTAGCTTGTCCACAGTCTGAACCTCCAGCCAATACGCATCTATTTCTCTAATAACATGAATTTCCTCGCCTTTAGATAGGAGTCGATAAATCAGACTATTAGGTCCATTATCCGGAAGATCACGTAGGTTTACACCATATTCAACAGAGGTTTCAAATTGTGTTGCTGATGAAATGGATATCGTATTCGAATTTTTGTGATATTGTACTGCACTACCGAAGGTCTCACTGATCAAACGAAGCGGTACTAGTGTGTATCCGTCAATGATTTGCCCCGGTACGGATAAATGTAAAGTTTGATTATTCATATTAGCCGTCGTTTGTCCTACTATGTAAGTGAAGATGGTATCTTCCTTGGTTGCAATTACTTTACGAGTGGCGGGATCCCATGATAATTTGGCATCCTGCTCCTCGAAGATTTCTCTAATCGGTACAAGCGTGGTACCATTAATAATAATGGGTTCTACGGCAAGTATCAGCCTCTGTCCATCCATATAGATAATTGGTGGCTCAGACTTAATAGAGAGTAAGGTAGTTGAGGGGAAGAGAAGCATTAAGATCATTAGTGCTGCTGCTCCCGCTTTAATTGTCATATGGGGATCACCTCATTACCCTTGACGATATCATTTTCCAGAAGGTTGCCACCTTATAATTGGTAATTTAATACAATAAGGCATTGCTAAGAGGAGGGGTGCACTTGAAAGGAATACTCACAAGAAGATCAGCTCTTATATGCGGAGATTCTTTATTGTATTCATGAAGAAATGGCGGCAACCTCCGTTGACTTTTTATTAAGGAGAACAGGGTGGCTGTTATTTGATCGTCAGCGAGCAGAATACTTGTGTGATTGGACTATTTCATTCATGGGAGAGCAGTTAGGCTGGGGTGATTCGAAGCTGGAAATTGAACAGAGGCACGTAAAGGAACAATTGATAGAATATCAGGTGCATTAATTAGCAGCAGACCTGTTCTATCAATCAAAGTGATATTTCTTAAGCAGCTTGTTGCCCAGATAAGTGGCTACTCCATATAATACAATAGATAATACCGCGAGCAGAACGATGCTGGTCATAACTAGATTCATCTGGAAAACTTGTCCTCCGTATATAATCAAATAACCCAACCCAGCCTTTGAAGAAAGAAACTCGCCCATAATGACACCTACTAATGTCAAGCCAACATTGACTTTTATTGTGGCTACGAAGTTTGGTACACTCGCTGGCAGTAGTACCATCATAAGCATTTGGAGACGTGTAGCCCCTAAGGATTCCATTAGCTTGAGCTTACTTTTGCCGATTTCCTTAAATCCACTTTCTACCATAATAATTGTGACGATGATCGATATTGCAATAGCCATACCATAAATGGACATACGGTCCCCAAGCCATATATAGAAGATAGGACCAAGAGCTACCTTAGGAAGAGCATTCAGTACAACGATATAAGGCTCGAGCACCTTAGAGACGAATGTAGACCACCAGAATAGAACGGCAATTATTGTTCCGAGCGTCATAGACACGATAATTCCTATAATTGTTTCCTTTGTGGTAACCCATGTATGATAGAGAATGTTACCACTAGATAATAAGTCCGAAAAGGAATTGAAAATTAGCGAAGGACGACTTGTTAGCATAGGTTCGACCCAGCCAATAATAGCAAATAACTCCCAACAACCAAGGAAAACCAAGAGAACCGTTAGCTGAGTAATACGAATCATCCAACGGTTGTTGCGTTTTATACGAAGATATTCCATATATTCCGTTGATTGGGTTGAGTGTGTTGGAGAGATATTCGGATCAGTATTCTTATTCTTTAAGGGCAGAGACACTATTCTTCATCTCCTTCCAAATTGTATTAAAGTATGATTGATACTCTGGCTCTTGTCTAGATTGGAGGGGAGAAGAACGCTGTTGTGCTGCGAAATCGATGTTGTGAATAGTGGTTATTGTACTTGGTCTTGGAGACATTACACAAACCCTATCCGCCATTGCAATGGCTTCTGATATATCATGTGTAACAAGTACTGCAGTTTTCCCTTGATCGCGGATAATGGAAGAGAATTCATCCTGTAGGGTTAACCGAGCCTGATAATCAATAGAGGAAAAAGGCTCATCGAGAAGCAGAATATCAGGATCGGTCATAAGGGTACGAATAAGTGCTACTCGCTGTCGCATACCACCTGAAAGCTGATTAGGATTATAATGGGCAAAATCAGCAAGTCCATAATGGTCAAGTAAACCGAGCGCCTTCTGTTTAGCTTGTTTCAGGTCCATCCTGCGAATCTCCGCTCCTACCATGACATTACTGAGAATATCCCGCCATTCGAAAAGGTAGTCGTGCTGCAGCATATAACCAACTCGGTGGGAAGCTTCCTGCAAAACTTCCCCGAACAATAATACCTCACCTTGGATAGGCTTCATCATACCTGAGATGAGTGAGAGCAAGGTGCTTTTACCACATCCGCTTGGGCCTACAAGACTAATAAACTCCCCGTTATTCACGCTCAGATGAATATCACGCAGCGCTTTGGTCTCGCTCTTCTCAGTGAAATAGCTTAACGCTACATTGCGTAGTTCAATCTGTGGCATGGGGTCAATTCGCCCCTTTCTAATTTACTTTCCATGCAAAGGACATATCCGTAATATCTTCAAACTTTACCTTCTGATCTTCTTGGATTAAATCATTCTCTAATAGAACCTTCTGTAACGTTGCAAATTGTTCTTGAGTCATCTCTGGGTTAACCATCCATGTATCCTGCTCTTTATAACGTTCCACGGATTGAATAATACTGTCTTCACTGGCGCCCTCAAAGTAAGGCAATAAAACCTCCACCGCGTCTTCAGAGGAGTTATCATTAATCCATTGAGCTGCCTTACTAACCGCATTCACCCAGCCTTGAACGAGCTCAGGATGATCCTTAAGGAAGGCTGATTCTGCAACGTAGGAGGTTTCAGGGAAATTCCCAATCTCTTTGCCAAGTGAAGTAACGAAGAATGCGACTCCTTCTTTCTCTAGTGTGGAAGCAATAGGCTCGAACACCTGAATGAAATCACCCTGGCCGCTAGTGAAGGCTCCTGCCAAGGCTGGAGCTGCGATATTAGTAATAACTTCAACATATTGAACCTTATTCTTCAATAATAGTGAGTTGAATACAATCTGTGGTGCACTACCGGGGCGCCAGCCAAGTACGGTTTTCCCTTCTAGTTGGCTCCAGTTGAAATTGTCGATCTTATTACGTGACATTAAGAAGGATCCATCCGTGGATGTAAGCTGATGGAAAACCTTAAGGACTTTGTCACCTTGCTGATTGAATATGAATATGGTTGTTTCTGGACCGATCAGAGAGATGTCAGCTGTGCCCGCGATAAGTGCGGCAGCTCCCTTGTCAGAGCCTTGAGCCGTGACCATATCCACCTCAATACCCTCTTCCTCGAAAAACCCCTTCTCCATTGCTACGTAATGAGGAGCATAGAAGATAGATCGAATTACCTCAGAGAATCTAACCTTTTGGATGGTTTGCTCATTGGTATTGTTCGAGCTTGTGCAAGCAGCTAAACTTAATGATGATATAAGAAACAAGAACAGTCCGATTTTTACACGATTATTATTAATTCTACTCATTCCTTTCATGATCTAACATGAATGCTAACACTATATAAGTATGCAACTACCTTCTTGGAAGTTTGTGATGTTTAAAAGTGTTAAGTAATAAACAGAGCACAACAAAAAACCCCCGTTAAAACCGGAGGCTTATCAATAGTTAACACCTTACAAGACCCAACCATCCTTTTGCCATATCACTTGTAATTGGAGTTAGCTCCATCTGGCTTTCGGCATTACCCACAGGTGATATGCCGCCATTAGATAGAAGTGATATGTGTTCCGTCTAATATAAACTCTACATAAAGCTGTTTGAATTTGACGGAAACATCCTCCTGTTCTGCCGGAGTCGGCAGTAGTGATGATGCATTCATATAGGTCTAATCGGTTACCCTTTACCTACTCATGCCACTCTTATCGTCATATCACTAACTTGCAATTATTCTGACGATATACTCTTGTTCACGGTTCATCTAAGGTAACTGTATTACTCTGAACGGAACTTCAAGTTATGGTTGAGTCTTGTAAAGTGCTAACTAATGCTGTTCTATTCTGTGGCTTTATTATACTTAAATTGCTCACAAAATACTGTGTCCAAATTGTTAAAGTATTCAGATAATTCTAGCGCGTAAAGTGACTAATGTCATGTGTAAGCGAAACATAGTATCCAATTACACAAGTCGCTCGGTGTCTTGAGTGCGTTCTGCTAGAACACGCATGAGGCCTTTTAATACATGCATCTGTTGGAAGCAGAAGCTGAAGACCTGCTCTCTGGTCAGCTCTAGCAATATTGTTCGGCTGCTGGCCGTACAGTCGGCTGAACGTGGTTGTCCATCAATAATCGCCATCTCACTCAAACAATGACCTAATCCAAGTGTTGCCAGATTCTTTGGATTGTAGAGTGGATAGTAGCATCGTTAGATAGGTTTTCTTGATCTTAATCGCTGCAAAGATACAGCATCCAATTAGCCCTACGACAAAATAACTAAATTGGCCCGCAGAAAACCATTGTGATAGAATAATTAGGCTGATTGCAGCTAAAGCTGTTACCAGCCATATGAAGTGATTCCCCATTCCTATATAATTTCCATACTAGAAGTATTATATATGAAAAGCCTTCACATTTAATAGACTTCATTCGACATAAGTTGCTATACTAATAAAAGGGAATTTTACCCACCTGTTGAAGAGCTAAGCGTATGCTTATTAACTAATTTTCTAAGGAGAGTAGTCGCATGCGAGCTGTTCATAGTTGGTTCGTTGATAGTCGTAGAGAATGGGCCATTGCAGTGGCGATTGTCATATTAATTTTATTAATGTTAGGACTTATGAAATATCCCATCTATTATGAATACAATGCACCTGGTGAGATGGTGTCCTTGCAGGATATTGGCATTCAGAGTAGTACCCATTTTGTATGGATATATAGTGGAACAACCGATAATCCAATAGAGAAATGGTATATGCGTATGATAATAGGTGAGGATATAGAGTTTACGAGACTAGATTATTATTATGAAGAGGATTTGGATATGCTTTCTCAATATAGAGAAGACACCGTCTTCCATGCATTCGAGGCCGTTAAGTCTGAAACCCATACTATGCATACTGATGAACGATTAGATCAAGTTCTAGCAGATACATCGGACTACTATGGAAATTCATTGGGTTTAATGGTTGCTGTAGGACTAGTGGAAGAAAGCAAGCAAGCAGATTACTCTCAGGATGGCAAATATGTCATTGCGGGAACAGGTACGATAGAAGAGGATTTATCAGTAGGGACAATAGGTGGTATTGAACAAAAATTAATGGTTGCCCAAAGAGAGCATGTTACTCATTTCTTCATTCCTAAGGATGAACTATGGCAGGGAGAGTGGAGCAATGAAGTAGAAGCCAAGAAGGTGGTTGCCGAGAAAGGGCTGACCATGCAAGTTATTCCTGTTGCTTCTCTTGATGAAGCTATTGATGTTCTGACTAAATTACCGTAGGAATAGAGGTATGATTGTGAGCTATGCTTCACGTTTGATCGGGAAAATCCACTTTTTGCTTCTTGCTATTATGGTAGTGTTGTCTGTAAGTCTCTTCATTAATCAGCTATCGTATGATTTTAGCTACGGATTTTACTATACGTATCTGAGTAGCTTTGACCAAGTAATTGATAGCTTCCAATATGGTTTATTTGTTGTTGTGATAATTTCATTTCTGTTCTGGATGTTACGAGTTCATACGGCATTACGAAGAGTAGAGCCTCAATATCCAATTAATGAGCTTGAGTTTATAGTGAGAATGTTACCAATCGTTCAGATATGGGGCATTGCTTCCACATTTAATCAGATGAGTAATTTCTTTGCGAGGCATCCCTTGATAGCGCAGAGAGCCATGCGGATTAAGGCAATGGTAGTCACCATTTATATACTATATTTCGGTACGTTCATTATTACTCTTGTAGCCAATGTAGGCTGGGGAGGAGCTTATGTTACGTACATTAGCTTGTTAGGATATCTAGTAATGTCCATGATATTCATTTTAGTTACGCATTGGGTCAACCAGTATCTTTACACGTGTGTGATTCAAGCACCGGAGCCATTACCCGTTCGAGCAGTAAGCTCAGTGGAGTTTACTTCTGCCCATTCATATTCATCAGTAACAACAGTCTCATCAGATTTTCCCCAAGATCAACTCGAAGAAATCCTACCTCAATTTGCACTGGCTAATATATGGATTCGTTTGGCTGCCAAGGCTATTGAATTTGTTATCTTTATTGTCCTTACCTTTGCTTCCATCCTCCCAGGGCTCATGCATGATAGTCCAGTTCAGATAATCTTAGTATTAAGTGTGGTATGGGTATCTTGGATCATATACCTCGCAATTCATCTCACTATCAATGGCCAGACGATCGGCAAGTGGTTGATGAGAATAAAAATTGTTAGGGCCGACACTGGGGAGGAGGGAGGCTTTGTACATAATTTTCTAATACGTTCGTTTGCTAATTATATTATTGGTTCGGTAGTCCCCTTCTATAGTCTAGTGGATATATTATTTATTTTCTCCAAAGACGCTAGGTGTATTCATGATCGACTTGCTAGTACACAGGTGATTCAGATTCATAGATAGTGAGCTTGCCACTATTATACGTTATTAAGAAATGATTTATATTATTATAAAATAGTTATGGAAATGTCCGAGGATCATTGCTATCCTATATGTAAATAGCAGATAACAAAGGAGAATTGACAATGGAAGTTAAAGTAATTGTTGATCGTCTTCGCATTATGGGTAAACGGGATCCTAAGATATACGGGCATTTTATAGAACACTTCCACAATCAAATCTATGGAGGCATATTCGACCCGAGCTCTCCATTCGCGGATGAGCTTGGATTACGCAAGGATGTAATGAAAGCGATTGCAGATCTAGAACCGCAGATTGTAAGATGGCCGGGAGGCTGTTTCGTTTCTGGGTACCATTGGGAGGATGGAGTTGGTCCTGAACGACAACCAGCTTTCGATAAGGCCTGGCGAGTGGAAGACAGCAACAGCTTTGGTACGGATGAATTTATTGCATTATGCCGAAAAATCAACGCGGAGCCTTATATCTGTACGAATGCAGGAAGTGGAACGCCTGAAGAAATGAGCAATTGGGTAGAATATTGTAACTTACCTACTGAAGGTAAGTATGCCAAACGAAGAATTGCCAATGGTCATACCGAACCCTTCAAGGTCAAATATTGGAGTATTGGTAACGAGAATTATTTGCCCGGAGAAATTGGTGCTAAAACTGCTGCTGAATGGGGAATATACGTTAGAGAATCTGCGAAGATGATGAAGCGTGTTGATCCGACCATCGAGGTTCTTGCCGCAAGTGTAGCGGACCTAGATTGGAATTTACACCTACTCCGAGAAGCGGGTAAGTATCTGGACTGGATATCTATTCATGGTTATTGGGATCCCCTATGGCAACAGAACGCGCTCTCTCCATATGAGATCTGTATGTGTTATTCGCTAGAGATTGAGTCCCAGATACTGAAGGCCAAGAATATTCTTGGTGTATTCGGTTATCTAGGCAGAATACGTATCGCCTTTGATGAATGGAATCTGAGGGGATGGCATCACCCTCATGTTGATTCGCCTACTGAGGATTATATAACTCCCCGAAATTTGAATGATGCGAATGAAAGCTATACGATGGCGGATGCGGTGTTCACTGCTTGTTTCTTAAATCAGTGCTTGCGTCATTGTGATGCGGTAGGGATGGCTAACTTTGCCCCAACTGTGAATACACGTGGGGCAATATTCACGCATCAGGATGGTATTGTACTACGATCTACATACTTTGTATTCGAGGTGTTCACGAAGTATATGGGGGATACGGTTGTTGATTCGTGGATACCCAACAATATCTACTTCGAAGTGAATGGCACGGTTAAAGATTTGGAAGTGAAGGTACCTGCGTTGGATATCGTTGCAACTACATTATCTACAGATTCCTCACTTCGTCTATCGATCATTAACCGTCATCCGAATCAAGCTGTGACACTTCAGCTTGCTACTGCAGGATATTCATCTGCTAGGCTTCATAGCGTAACGGCTCCATCCAAGGACTCCTATAATGATATTGACCGGCCTAATGAGGTCAGAGTCTCTGAGGTTGTTCCTACTTTCAGTACAGGGGATAATCTGACACTACAAATTGATCCCCATTCGGTGAATGTTCTTGTCCTATCCTAACTAAGGTAGAATCACAAAACTAGACACGACCTTGCGCTCGTTGCCATCTGAAGGATTGTTTAATACGTTTCCTTTATAGACGAAGGTACTTGACCCGCCACCATCAAGCGTATAGGCATCACGCACATTAAATTCTAGCAGCTTGTTCTGAGCCTCCTCTAATGTTACGCCAGAGCTTCCCTTTTGTCTGCCATCTATGACGATGAACAATAAATCGCCATTAGAGAAGTGGCCAATTAGAGTGCGAGGCTCTTTTTTATTCGCGTAAGCTTTAGGAATCGTCAGCTTTTTGCCATCCTTTAATAGAGTTGGGATGAAGGTGGCACCCTGCTTGACATTCAAATCCGCGATCTGCTTTTTGGTTGTAATATCCCCGCCTACTAGCTCTCCTTGATTATTAAATCCGATAAAGCTTAGGTTGGTTTGATAGAATGTCTTGATTTTTCCGTCTACCACTGTGATTCCCATCGGGTACAGAAGTCCCTTTTTCTTCGAGAATCCCCCACCATTAATAGCTAGGGTAGCATTGGTTCGTTTAGCAGCAGCGCTTGAGGTCTCTCCCTTATCGCCGACCTTATCGTTAGACAGAACCAGCTTCACGGCAGACGGATCATGTAGCTTAACCTTAGCCATATATCCGCGATACCCAGCATCCTTAAGAGAGAATATCTTGATATTCGCTCGTTCCCCGAAGGTTTGTCCAATGGGCTTCCCTAGAATCTTAGATAGTATGGTGTCTAACATACCTGTTGTTTCCCTAGAATGCTCTGCGCTCGCTAGAACCATTGCATCAATGGCTTTTTGTTGCTCTGCATATTGGGCGCTATCCAGATTGGTCTCCGTGATCAAATCAGATAAGACGGTTCGGATGGAGGTTAGCTGCTCCTGCGAGGCGCTGGTATTCTGGGCAATGTCCTCATAGGTATGATGGAGATCAGATAGCTCTGTTTGGATAAGATCCATTTGGTGTTGTAGTGGATAAGTAGCTGTAATTGCGAGCTTGTAAGGTTCTGTCAGGTTTGGGGCGTGATAATAAAAAGCACTTATGAAACCGCCTATTATCGTGAAGAAAACGAAGGTTAGCAACAGAACTTGTCTAGTATGCACGAGCTGCGGCCTCCAGCTTTTTGATTAATTTGCGAAGCTCCACTAATTCTGTACTTAATGTAGTTATTCGCTCGCTGAGTGCTTGCTTCGTCTCAGCTGAGCTGTTAAGAGAGTTTCCGGCTAATGACATTTCTTCCTTCACGGCAGTTAATTCACTCTCTACCACACTAAATTGTTGGTTTAATAGTGCGGCTTGCTCCTTGTGCTCATTCAAACTAGTCTGTAAGCCTTCAAGCTTTGTGTTCAGGATTTGCACATTCGCTTCATTGGTAGTTCGAATCAATGTAAGCTGTTGTTGAATTTCACTAATATAATAATGAGCCAGACTGTAGCTCCCAAAGACAAGAAGTGCCCAGAAGATGCTGATGACAGACCATTTGGCCCACTTAGGTACTGCTTTGTGAGCACGAGGTAAACTTTTGCGAGCTAGGTTTGCTTCTGATTCATATGTGAATTCGGTCATGGTTGGATTACCCTTTCTAATTGTTGGTGTATTGAAAGTAATGTTCTACTATCCTATCATAATCTGACGAAGAAAGTGGACAAGAGGTTTCAGTTAATTAATGCCGACGAGGTCATATTAACCCAAGTGAATGTATACTATGTCAATAAAAGATAAATCAGTTGAAGTGTCCGATTTTCAGAATATGTGATGGGAGTGAGATGGATTGCCAATTGTTGAAGGTATTCATTATCTTTATAAGATTAGATCTGGGGATACTTTATACTCGATATCACAGCGATTTGGAAGCCCGCTTCAGCTTATTGAGCAGACGAATGCACTGTTCCCCCCTTTTATGGAACCCTCATTAATCTTCCCAGGTCAACTCATTGTAATATCCGAAATTGGTATAGGCCAGAGATCGGCTATCTATTATATCGTTAGTCCTGGAGATACCTTATATAGCATAGGGCAGAGATTTTCTGCGACACCGGATATTATGGCTGGGATGAATCCTCAAATTACGAATATCAATCTTATATATCCTGGGCTGCCATTGAATATTCCAGCATTCATCTACGAGGTGGAGATGGGTCAAACCTTGTATGGACTATCCAGGGGAATGGGGATTCCTCTAAACGAGCTCATTAAAGCAAATCAGGAGAGACCTGGATTCTCACCGGATGTATTAATGGAGGGGTATCGACTTATTGTACCGTTACCCTTATCACGTAACATTGTCGTATTCCGTCCTCTTCCGGGCACTCGTGTTGTTCCCGGTCAAGCTATAGAAGGAATTGCTAGGGCTTTTGAAGCCGTTATTAACTATCAGGTTAGAGATGATCAGGGAGTAATTGTGACAGACGAAAAATATTTGGCTACCTCCGCAGGAGCACCCGTATACGGCTCCTTCTCTACAGCGTTGGTTATGAATCGGACACCAACAACAACCTCGGGAGAGCTTTGGGTATATTCCCGCAGTGCTAAAGATGGTCGTATCATCGATCTGGTTCAAGTTCGTGTTTATTTTTGACAAGATTTATGCCTTCACCCATAATTGACAGTAGACAATATGATGGGGGCGTAATCATGAAATCGATCGTATTGGCGGAGAAGCCAAGTGTTGCACGCGAAATTGCTAGAGTATTGGGCTGCACGCAGAAGAGTAAAAGTTATATTGAAGGACCTAAATATATTGTAACTTGGGCATTAGGTCATTTGGTAGAATTGGCAGAGCCCGAGGATTATGATCCGAAATATAAAGCTTGGAATTTAGAGGATCTACCCTTGCTACCTCCCAAGATGAATTTGAAGGTAATGAGAGAGACCTCGCAACAATTCAAAGCTATAAATCAGTTATGTAAACGGCAGGATTGTCATGAATTGATCATTGCTACAGATGCAGGCCGTGAAGGGGAGCTTGTTGCCCGTTGGATTATTGAACTGGTCCATTGGCGCAAGCCACTCAAACGGTTATGGATTTCTTCCCAGACCGATAAAGCGATTAAAGAAGGATTTGCGCGACTAAGACCGGGTGCGGAATACGAAAATTTGTATGCTTCAGCGGTCTGTCGTGCGGAAGCCGACTGGCTCATTGGTCTGAATGTAACAAGAGCATTAACTTGCAAATATAATGCTCAGCTTGCTGCTGGGCGTGTTCAGACACCTACGCTAGCTACACTGATGAATAGGGAGAAGGAAATTCAACAATTCCAATCTCAGCCTTTCTGGGTGATATCTGCTGAATTCGGTGCTTTTCAAGCGATATGGCGTGAAAAGGATGGGCATGATGGACGTGTGTGGGACCTAGCACAAGCAGAGTCACTCGCAGCTAAGGTACGAGGGAAGACGGCTAGAATCGAAAAGCTAAAAACTGCTGAGAAGCAAGAGCAGCAGCCATTAGCCTACGATTTAACCGAGCTACAGAGGGACGCGAATCGTAAGCTTGGCTTCTCGGCTAAGCAAACCTCTAATGTCCTTCAGAAGCTCTATGAACAGCATAAGCTTGTTACCTATCCACGGACGGATTCGAGATATCTGACATCGGATCTAGTACCAACACTAAAGGGTAGGCTTGAGAGCGTCGCAATTGGTTCTTACGCTGCATTAGCAAATCCTTTACTACGCAAACCCCTTCAGGTAACAAAACGAATTGCGGATGATAGTAAGGTGAGCGATCACCATGCCATCATCCCAACTGATCAGTATGTAAATCTTAGTGCTCTAAGCTCTGATGAGCGGAGGTTATATGACCTTATCGTGCGTAGATTTATCGCCTTGTTCTATCCGGTATCCCGATATGATGAGACAAGCTTGATGATATCCGTGAGTGGAGAGTCCTTCTATGCGAAGGGCAAAGTTATGAAGGATGTTGGTTGGAAGGAAGTCTACGGAAGGGCTTCTGTTAGCGAGGATAATGAGGATCGTGGAGAGGATGATGAACAGGATCGTACGCCTGATCAGATTCTACCTGAGCTGGTCGTAGGACAAGCCTTCCCTGTCCAGGGCTCACGTATTCGAGCGCTTCAAACTCAGCCGCCGGCTCGTTTCACAGAAGGCTCGTTGTTAACACAGATGGAGAAGCACAATCTAGGAACTCCAGCTACTCGCGCAGATATTATCGAGAAGCTGCTCCATACTGACACGATCGAACGGGTTCAGAATCGGATGATACCAACAGCTAAGGGTAAACAGTTGATTGAGATTGTAGCGGACGAGCTGCGCAGTCCAGAGCTTACGGCTGAATGGGAGCAGGAGCTTGAACGAATAGCCAAAGGTAAGGGCAACAGAGCTAAGTTTATGGCAGGCATTCGCGAGCAGACAATGAAGCTGGTTAAGGAAGTAAAGGCTGAAACCAGAACATATACACCACATAATCTAACACATTCCAAATGTCCCGAGTGTGAGAAGCCACTGCTGGAAGTCAAGAGCAAAAGAGGCAAAACCCTCGTGTGCTCCGATCGAGATTGTGGATATCGTAGGGCAGCTGAGCCGATGCTGTCCAACAAAAGATGTCCTCAATGCCGTAAGAAGATGGAAATTCACACGGGAGTAGCAGGGAAGTATGCACAATGCCGACCATGTAATTTTATTGAGAAGCTCGATGGTGAACGAGCGGGTGGTCGTGGAGGCCGCGCAGGCCGTAAGCAGCAGGAGCAGCTTGTCCGACAATTTAGCGATAATACTACGATAGGCTCAAGTCTTGGAGATGCGCTGAAGGAAGCCATGCAGAAGCAGAAGGAAGACTGACATGATCGCTTGGGGGAGAGAACATTAAGGACAATGAAGATAAGAAGGATCCGCAATTAGATAAAGAGCCACTGAATGAGCATGAAGACGATCTGTCCGAAGAGTTTACTGAAGAGGACTTTCTATTCGATGAGGATGATGATGGCGAACTTCAACCATTGTCCGAGAGAAAGTGGATAAAGCGAATTATTGCAGGCTTGATTGTCGTTATGCTTCTAGGCAATCTGTTAGCTTTCTTCCCGCTTGTCTTCAATCTGCAAGCCATTCAGTTTCTCAAGAAAACTCAGGAGTTATCTCAGAACGACAACATTCAACAGTACAAAAAAGCTGTTGTTGTCGTTAAAGCGGATGATCGCAAAGGGACAGGCTTTAACATTGCTGAGAAAGGCCTAATTATTACTAATGAGCATGTCGTTGGGGATGCGAAGGTCGCACTTGTCAACTTTGATGAGGGTGGAATCCATCAAGCTGAGGTAGTTATTACTGATGCAAGTATCGATATTGCCATATTAAGAATCCTCCCTAAAGATACAGCACCAACTACAATCTTCCCCACACTGCCAATCGAAACGAAGCAACAATGGGAAACAGGAATGCCTATCTACGTCATCGGTAATCCATTATTCTTTAATCGAATAGCGAATGAAGGAACGATTAGGGGTTTGATAGAAATTGATGGTTGGGAACAACCAGTCCTGACCATACAAGCCCCGATCTATAAAGGTAATAGTGGTAGTCCTATTATTGACCGAAGTGGGAAGGTTATTGCAGTTGTGTTCGCGACAACTAAGATCCAACAGCAGGATGGTAAGCTGAAGGTTGGGCTCGCAATACCCATTGAATATCTAAGTAAGCATGTTGAAGGGGCTATGACCACTCATCCATAACCATACTTGCTGTCAGATCCCCTGCGACATTAACAGCGGTTCTGCACATATCGATAATCCGATCGACACCTAGTAGTAAGGCAATACCTGCTGCAGGGATGCCCACACTGCCCAGTACCATAGCTAGTATGACGATACCGACTCCAGGAGTTGCTGGTGACCCAATGGATGCTCCAACCGTCGTAACAACAATTAAGAGAATAGCAGACATACTTAAATTAATATCATAAACCTGTGCCAGAAAAATCGTTGCCGCTCCTTGATATAGAGCGGTTCCGTTCATATTAATCGTTGTTCCCAGCGGTATAATAAATTGAGCGGTTGATGGCCTTACATTCAATTTATCCTCTGCTGTCTTGATTGATAACGGCATTACAGCTGCAGAGCTAGAGGTTGAGAATGCAAGTAACAACACCTCTCTTATATGTATTAAGAATTGAATTGGACTTCTGTTACAAACGACGAGGACGATGGTCAAATACAAGAGAAGCAGTATGAATAATCCGAGTAGCACAGTGGCGACATATAACACCATTCCTAATAAAACCTCTACACCCATCTGGATCATCGTTTTGGCAATTAGCCCGAACACAGCGAATGGAGCCAGCAGCATAGACCATCGAATTACTGTCATCGTAACTTCCTGAATGGAACTGAACAAAATCAGCAAAGGTTTGGATTGCTCACTTTTCATGGTCAATAATGCAATTCCAAAAACGACGGCAAACAAAACAATTTGCAGCATTTCTTTTTCTACCATAGAGCCTAGAGGATGCTGAGGTAAGATATTCGTAATGATATTAGGAAGTTCACTGAATGATGGAGGAGTCGTATGTGAATCCTGTAGAGGTAGTTCATTCTGCTCTCCAGTCAGTGAGCTATTCACATAGTTTCCTGGCTGGATGAACACCATGGCCACCATGCCAATCATGATCGCAATGATTGTAGTACTAATAAAAAAAAGGACAGCGCGCAATCCCGTCTTGCGCATTTGCTCCACACTTTCACTGGCTGTAATCCCCATAATAACAGAACAAAAAACAAGCGGAATCACTATCATCTGAATGAGCGCCAAGAATATAGTACCCGGTAGAGCCACCCAATTCCCAATAAGTACAGATAAATCCTCGCTTACCCAACCTGTCGATGGACTTATAAGAATACCAAAGCAAATTCCCAATACTAACGCAACCATAATTTGCAGCCACAAGCGAGTTTTTACTAGACTCTGCAGATGGCTCGTCATGTATTTCAAGGAATTTACTCTCACTACTTTCACGTGGACATCCCCTTTTACCCTACTCTATGCATAAATCATTAAGTTATGTTTCTATAATTGCCCTGAGGAGATGTGGGCCACTATCGGGGTGGGAATAATTTCATCTATTACAATTGACTAGAGATGTGGTCCTGTATATACTGAAAAAGATATAGTAAGAGAGTCCCAGTTTATAAATATAATCTACTATGACAATAGCAAACCCATTGAAAAATGGGGACGCAAAGCTTCGGACCTTAGAGTGAAATTATTCTATGGTGGCTGGGTTGCCGATGGTAGGGATAAAACTATCCCCTCTAAGGATAGTTTTTTATTTATTGTTGGATTAAAAAAGGGGATACCCATGTTACTTCAAGACTTACTCAAGACTTTAGGGGAGAATATCTCAAGACAAGAACCCATTATGGAACTGTTCCACAACCTCTTGGAAAGCAGCACCGAGGGGATACTTATTACTGAGCTAGATGACAAGGTAATTGCTATGAACCGGGCCTTTGAACAACTTCATGGTTGGAGAAGAGAGGATGTTATTGGAGAAATCCTACCCTGGATCCCTTCACATTTTATAGATGAAACAAAACTGCTATCACAGATGATTCTAGCGGATAAAGCAGTTATTGGATATGAGACTATTAGACTGCGGGAAGATGGCTCTCAGGTATCTATCTCTTTGACCATTTTCTCGATTACCAATCATGAGGGAATTGTCATTGCGATAGTATATGTTGAGAAGGTTAGCGCAGAACAGAAATTGATGGAAACCGAAAACACATATAAAAGTCTTGTAGAAAATGCGCAGATTGGTGTTTACTTATATCAAGAGGGACGAATTATTTATGTGAACCCTCATCTTGCACATATATTTGGATATACTGTTGAAGAGTTTTTCTTCCGAAATAACAGTGATCTTGTTGTCAAGGAAGATTGGATGAAGCTTCTAGAAGAAGCTCGCCAAGCTTTAACATCCCATGATTCAAAACACAATTTTGAAATCACAGGGATTCGTAAAGATCGAAATAAGATTTATCTTGAAGGAACAATTACCTTTATTACGTACAACGGACGCCCCGCTGTATTTGTTACATGCCAGGATGTCACCTATAAAAAAGAAATGGAGCAGCTAATCCTGGAAAGTGCGCAAAGATATCATAGTTTGGTGAAGTTTCTCCCTGAACCGATTGTAGTAAATAATAACGGATCCATTATTTATGCTAATAAATTGGCAGTTCAACTGGTTGGGGCCAAAAGTGAAGTGGATATCATAGGGATGAGTATCTTTGATTTCCTCCATCCAGATGATCACGATAATTCAAAGAGAACGATCCAGAGGATCATGGAATCCGATGAACCATCAGGACTTCAAAGACGTAAATTGATCGATAGAAATGGGGATATTATCGATGTAGAAATAAATAGCATTAGACTACATAATTTTCACGGTGATATGGTGATCTTAAGTGTGCTTAGGGATCTAACTGAACAGAAAAAAGAAGAAGAAATCTTGATTCAGTCTGAGAAGTTAGCGGCGGTAGGTAAACTTGCCGCAGGTGTAGCACATGAAATAAGAAATCCATTGACCGCGCTTAGGGGGTTTTGCCAATTATTAAGTAAAAAATATATAGCGGATCGTTATTTTTTTGATATCATGATAACTGAATTGGATCGCATTAATATGATTGTTAATGATTTTATGACATTGTCTAAACCGCAGGTAACCGATTTTAAAATTGAGAATGTTAACCGAATCCTGCAAAGCGTCATTCCTATTCTAGAAACACAAGCCCTGCTTAACAACGTTTCCATAGTTGCAACTTATAATGAATTACCTTCTATTTCTTGTGAAGAAGGTCCACTCAAGCAAGTATTTATAAATGTAATTAATAACGCTATTCATGCGATGCCCTCAGGTGGAGAGATTAGAGTAGGTACCAAAGTGAAGCATGGTGGTTGCATTCAAGTGTCCATACAAGACGAAGGAATTGGCATACCTGAAGAAATAATTCGTAGAATCGGTGAGCCTTTCTTTACAACCAAAGAGAACGGTACCGGTTTGGGATTGATGATTAGCCGTAAGATTATAGAAAACCATCACGGCCATTTTCAGATTTCAAGTAAAAAGAATCAAGGTACGACGGTTGATATTTATTTGCCAATTCCTAAAATTATTGTTTGATCAATTTAACCGTACAACCAATAAGCTCCAGATGAAGATCACAGGAATCTCCACAACGAGTACCTTGCCCCTATCGCCACTCTCAATCGAATATGGGAGGTGCTGTGGACGACCCATGTTCTGATCAGGGGTGGCATAATAGAGGGTATCAACCTCTTGGTCAATCTGCATCCGCACTATAAAAGGCCCGGTCGTAGACGGTTTTTCTTTTCCTTCATTCCACTTATCATTAGCTACACCTATTAGATTGATGAAGTTTATCGTGCGAAACTCACGGTTTTCCTTAATGGTGACCCATACCTTGCCCGATTCACCGTAGGTGCTATAGTTAAACCCCTCGAATGTATATTCCAGATTATCTCCATCAGTATGAGTCATGCTTATATCCTGATAAGTATCATCATAGAAATGATTTGCATATCGAATCATGAAGTCGTTATAATTACGGATTTCTCGCATGAAGCTGTCACTAACTTTAGAATGGTCAACATAATATCCTTGTGTAAGCACACCGTTCTTCTCTCCATGTAATAGATGGTAACCTCCACCAGATATGATAACCGCAGTAAGTAATAGAGCAGAAGCTTCCGCTAGATGAGTCCGCTCAGCGGGTTCCTCACGGAATGGGCTTAAGTATGCTGCTAAGATAACAGGCTTACCCGGTCCCCAATTCTTAGCCCATCGAATCAACTCTCTCAGATGATGATAACGTTCATAGGGCTTCCACACCTCAATATAGATGGCATCCTGCTCAGCGGGAGCTGTTACATCTACTGGCCAATTTCCTACATTGTTGAAAATTAGGCTAATCTCTTCTTTTACAGACGCTAGGACCAGCCTAGTGTTGTTAATAAGCTTTGCAAAATGTTCTTCGAGACGGATATACTTGCTCTTCCCATCCAATCGGGAGAATCCTGTCTTGGGGAATCCATATGTATCCATATGAATGCCGTCGAAATCTAACTGTGTGATGGCACGACGATATTGATCGATGATGTGATGATGCCAGGGTGATCGTTCTTCGATGTTCATAATACGGAATATCCCTATAAAGTCGATTACATTCCCAGCACTATTATATAAGGCCCAGTCAGGATGCTGATCATAGAATTCACCGCTTGCCGCATATACAGCACCATAAGCCATGGCTTTCATACCGAATAGGTGGCAGGCTTTAATCTTCTCCCTTACAGCGTCTAGTCTTACCGGACGACCCATAAGATCTGTAAATTCATCAGCTGGTGGAAGAAGCTCGTCATGTCTATACATCCAGTCATAGAACTGAATCAGGTTGATATGCAGCTTGTTCAGGGACTCCAGATCTTGGCGATCATGGATATCCTCTGAATAGAAATCACTCAGAAAACCATAACGCATAGATTTACGCCAATCTGTTACAACATCTACTGCACCTGAGAACTCTTGCACACAGCGGTCACCGGCATACAATCTTACGTCAATACCTAGTCCATCAAATATTGCTTCGCGTGAAGGGAAGCAGACCAATCTCTGCATGGTTGTCTTAGCTGCCAGTTCAATTGGGGCTTTATCAACTGCAATTACTTGATCCCCGAATACAAGCTCAGCTACATACCGCAAGCCATCTATAGGCAGGTGTGATGTATTCTCAAATTTGATAACAATATCAATCTGCTCACCGGATTTAAATTGTGCCTTTGTTGGATATACATCCAAGATGTGTGCTTTCATGAGAATCATCCTTTCAATGCACCGGCCGTTATGCCTTTGATGAAATATCTTTGGAATATAAGGAAAGCAAGCACTGCAGGTCCTAACCCGATAACAGCCGCCGCAGCCATAAGATTCCACTGAGCACCATACTTCTGGAAGAACATCGAGACCGCGAGCGGGACAGTCTGCATCTCTTGGCTCTGAAGAAAGAATACAGCTTGCCCATAATTGTTCCATATCCCCAAGCCAGTTAAGATAATTACCGCTGAGGTGACAGGCTTCATAAAGTGGAATGTCACTCTCCAGAAGGCTGTGAAGTAGGTACAGCCATCAATTATCGCGGATTCCTCAATCTCCTTGGGAAGCGAGCGGATGAAATTGGTGTATAGGAATACAGCAAATGGGAGTGCAGTTGAAGCAGTCAGCAACACCATTGCCCAGTGTGTATTAATTCCATCAATGGTCTTCATTAAAGTATAGAGTGGAACTGTAATAATGATAGCTGGAATCATCATACAGACCAGGAAGGTGTAGAAAATGATTTTGTTCATCTTGTTAGTAAATCTCGCGATCGCATATCCTGCTGAACTGGAGAGCAGGACGATGATAAGAACTGCTCCACTTGTGATGATGAATGAATTGAAGATGGCGCGACCAATCTTCGCCGATACCCATGCCTCAGAGTAGTTGAGAAAGCGAAAATCAGGTAACGGTGAGAAGCCCTCGAAGAAAGTAAGGGAAGGCGATTTTAATGACAGGAATAACAAGACATAGAAAGGCACTAATGAGACTAAACTGATTAATGTTACAACTATATACCAAGAAGTTTTCTTCATATCTATCACCCTCACATCTCGATCTCGTGTCTGCGAGTCAGCTTTAGGAAAATTAGGACGGGTACAATTATCATTACGAATAGGATAAGTGCTACAGCCGTTGAATATCCCGTAAAACTGCCATACAGCATTCGCAGAATATATATACTTAACGACTCCGTACTATAACCCGGACCGCCTTCTGTTAGTGCGATAATAATCTCGAATACAGATAAAGATCCGATAATATTCGTAACCACGTTAATCTGAATTGAGGGGTAGAGTAGAGGGAGTGTTATATACCTTAGAGTAATGAAATATCCAGCCCCATCCATTCGACTGGCTTCATAGATTTCCTGAGGAATAGATTGCAAGCCTGCTAAGTAAATAATCATCGTCATGCCGACAAATTGCCATACATTGACTAGAATGATAACCTTCAGTGCGGTTGAGCTGTCTCCTAACCAATTGCCATCCATTGCTTGTAGATTGAGCTGTTCGAATACATGGTAAAGAAATCCACGACCGGGCTGGAGGATGAAATACCAGATATATCCCATAATCAACGGGCTTATGACTGCCGGTAAATAAACAATAGCTCGAACTATTGCTTTACCTCGATAAGGACGGTCCAGCAACAGTGCATACATTAACCCAAATATATTCAACAGCGGGGCACTCCCCAAGGCAAAGAACACTGTATTGTATACATCTGTCTTAGCACGATCATCGTGGAAAAAGTCAATAAAGTTCTGAAATCCAACGAAATTCGGAGTTGTCATACCATTGGAGTCCGTCAAGCTTATCCCTACACCCTGGGCCAACGGGTATATGAAGAAGAGTCCAAATAATATAATAGCGGGTATAGCCATGACTCGATGAAGATTAGTGTTTAGCTTGTGGAATAGGATCATACGGCTCTCTCCCCATTAAGAAGGCTGTAGACTGCTATGAATTTAGACAACAGAGAGTCTACAGCCCTTTATCCATTTATCTATAACCTTGACCAGAATAGTTATTTATTAGTCGCGTTCCAGGCCTTATCCCATGTTTCGCGATAAGCCTTAGCGAAGTCTATGGACTCCTCATATTTGCCGACTAATAATTCTTGAACCATACGTCCAGCATCATCTCCCGAGAAGCCTGATGGCACATCGCTGAATGCAATGTTAACGCCGGTCCCAAGCGCTGCTGTAACCTGATCCTTCAGCGGACCCCAATCAGCGGTAACATCGGTGAAGGCAGGAGCAGTCTTCGTAAACTCGCTATATGCTTTCAGATTCTCTACTGTAAATAAGAATTCAAGGAATCTCTTAGCCTCCTCTGGGTGTTTGGACTCGGAGGTAATCGCATATCTGGAGTCATCAGCTGAGATAATCGTTGGTTGAGTACCTTCTACAATAGGAGGGAATGGGCTGAAACCAATATCATTTGCCATGTCTGGATTGATGTTCAATAGATCTCCAAGCACCCAAATTCCCTGGCTGATGATTGCTGCTTTGCCTGTGGCGAAAGCTTCCTTCTGATTATCATACGTTGCAGTTACAGCGTCTTTGTTGAACAATCCTGCTTCTTGCAGCTCTAATATTCTCTTAGCGAAGGTATCCATACTGCCACCTGGTGCATCGAATTTCAGTTTGTCACTCTCATTATTAATTAGTGCTTTCCGGGAATCGTATACACCATATTCTTGTTTAATGACGCCATGAGCTAAGAATTCAATCAAGTGATTGAGTGTCCAGGCTTCTTTGCCAGCCAAGAACATGGGTACCACATCAGGCTTTTGCGCTTTAATAGCATCCAAGTTAGCTCGGAAGTCAGCCCAGGTTAGTGCTTCCTTTAGTCCAAGCTCGTCGAATATCTTCTTGTTATAGAAAATACCTGCTGTGGTTACGTTGGTTGCAACCCGATATTGTTTGCCAGTCTTGATATCAGTGGATAACTCCTTAATCGATGGTAGCACACGGCTCCAGAATGCCTCATTTGATAGGTCGAGATATTTGCCCTGATCAATATAATCTTGCTCGGATACGGTTGTTATATCGGGTACATCACCGGAGGCGAATTTAACCTTGATCACATTGCTCGCTTCCTTCTGGTATTCCTGTTCAACAATGATGCCTGGATTTTGTTCGTTGAACTTGGCAATCAGATCATTCATGAAATCTACTGTTTCAATCTTGCCTGTGAAGAACTTTAATTTTACAGGATCCTTGATTGGTTCTGGCTCTTTCTTAGGATCTGTTTTTTTGGGGGCTTCTTCGGTTGAGTCTGTGATATTCGCAGCACTATTGCCTGAATTACTTCCACAACCGACAACCATACCTACAATGAATATGAAGCAAAGAATCAATGACAACCCTTTTTTCATTTCTATTTCCTCCCTTTTTAAGATCGGTTTTCTTGACATTACCTTTGATGATACGCTTTGTTTGTCGACATCTCTATCGTACTGGAGATTGTATCAAGGGGATATACCGCTTTTCTATGATTATGGTGCGGGTTTTTACACTTCGATGAATTGTGCTGTTCCTTGAACGGTCGCTCTGCTATATTGGGGTTGAGAGGCGGGGGTTTATTTATGAAAATTCGTGCATTTGTTGAATGGAGCATTAAGCTAAAGCTACTAGTCATGACAGCGGGATTAATTCTCTGCTCTGTCTTTCTTGTGTCTGCCCTATCCTATATACAATATACACGTGATTTCAGTAATCAATCATCCGATCGGATCGATCAAATTATTGATCAGGTTTCTATTAATATTGACACCTATCTTGATGATTTGTTCCGGTTGTCTCTTTCTCCTTATCGGAATGACGCCGTAATGAAAGCACTTGAGCGTTCCGAGCAGGAATCGGATATTCGTCAGCTGGAAAAGCGATGGATGGTAGAGCAGTTTCTCGACGATATGATGATTATTCCTCGGAAGGATATATGGGGAGTTATGATTCTGACTGATGATATCTATTATAGTGGAAGAATTAATCCTGGCTCACTTGGTATAGAGAATTACCGTCAGTTTGACTGGTTTCAGGCTGCATTGAAGACTCAGGATCAAATTTATATACCAACCCATCAGCAGGCTGGTTCTGGTCTGCGTGATATAAAGCTATTCTCAATAGTAAAGCAAATTCGTAGTACACAGAATACCCAAGACATACTTGGTGTGATTAAGGTTGATGCCAATTATAAGGGCATTGAAGATATTGCTAGTCGGGTAGATATGGGAATCGATGGGGGATTGTACATTCTGGATGAGAGTGATCGGGTGATTTACTCCTCAACCAAAGACCATAAACAGCACCAGGCTGCATTGGCGCAATTAACTGACCCTTTAGGGGAAGAATTAACCGTGAATACCGAACATAGTAAGTATTTGGTCAACCGCGCCGATTTACCTCGATTCGGTTGGACTATTGTTGCCATCCATTCCTACGAAGAGTTGAATAAGAATGCTTCACATACGCGAGATATTGCTTTTCTCATGGCAGTGATCTGCTCCTTATTAGCAATAGGCGTTCTTTATTATTTTGTGAAGAAGGTGATGAATCCACTGCTAGCCATTGTTAAGCTGATGAAGGAAGTGGAACGTGGCAACCTGAATGTTCGTTTCCCCCATCAACGTTCTGATGAAATTGGTTATCTAGGCAACTCTTTTAACGCATTAGTGATCAAAATCAGCGACATGCTGAATACGAATACGTCGTTAGTGAAGGAAGTATATGAAGCGCAGCTGTTACAGAAGGAAGCGCAAATTCGAACCTTATTCAATCAAATTCGGCCGCATTTTATATTCAATACTCTTAATATGATAAGCTTGTCCATGCAGTCTGGAAAGCAAGATCGCGCAATAGACCATATTGAAAAACTGAGCAGTATCCTTCGCAGCATGACTGATTGGGATCGAGAAATTCCACTGCAGCGTGAGTTGGAATTGTTGAATGCATACTTAGGGATACAGAGCAGTAGATACGAAGGGAGACTAACATATGTGATCAATATTGATCACAAGCTTCGTCCTTGTCTGATTCCGGCGCTACTGTTGCAGCCAATTGTAGAGAACGCGGTTATTCATGGCTGTGAAACCAGACGGGGACTTACAACTATTCAAATAGAGGGACACATTGAGAAGCAATCGATGGTGTTCCACGTAACAGATGATGGTGGAGGTATGGATGCACATACATTAAATCATCTGCGAGGTCGGTTAGAGGAATCCGGATCAATAGAACAGAATCTGAACCGTGAGCACGATGTAGATCGTCTCTCGCATTCAAGCGGTGGTACCGGAATTGGGTTAGTGAATGTCCATCGTAGAATTCAATTAAGATATGGCAAACCTTACGGTATAGAAGTGGATAGTCAACAAGACGTGAGTACTCGAGTCACCATTACCTTACCTTATGATATAGAAGCAGGAGGGATACATCATGTACAGCATAATGGTTATTGACGATGAACCACTCACTAGAACCTATCTAAAGGCACAGATTCCCTTGTTAGATTCTCGTTGGGTCGTTGAGGCTGAAGCCATGGACGGACAAGAGGCATTGGAGATCTTACAAACGCAGACCTTTGATATGATTATTACGGATATTAAGATGCCGATTATGGACGGATTGGAGCTGTGTCGCAGGGTATCAAGTCACTATCCTGGGATGAAGGTGGTTATTATATCAGGCCATGACGAGTTCGCAATGGCTCAACAGGCCATTCATTATGGTGTAAACGAATATCTATTGAAACCAATTGTTCGAGATGAACTGAGCGCATGCCTACAACGCATGTACTTGATTATCGACAAGCAAAGACAGGTTGAACATGCTCATACTGCGATGTTGCATTTATCACTAGATACCAAGAAACAAGTCATTCGTAATTTCTTCCGTGCTGCAGCTATGGATAACAGTGCAGAGGTGAAGGCCTTATATCCGCTATTGTACCGTATGAAGGTTAGTCTCATTGAATCTGAGGGTGCAATTATGATTTTGGCGTTAGATGAGGACTTGATGCTGCAGAAGTCGGTATCTCTCGCAGATCTATCTGTATTCAAATATATTCTCTATCAAGTAGCCGCTGAAATCATAGAAGTAGATAACATGGGATGCGTGTCATTCGATGATGAGGAGTATTCAATTATCCTGGTCACAGGTGACGATGAGGAAGAAATCCTCCACAGATGCCGTGTACTTCATGAGCAAGTGAATAGTGTGCTGTTCAAGAACACGGGAATTACGGTGTCTGGTGCATTAGGTAGCTGTGTCTATGATGCGCTTCAATTGCATACTTCCTATCAGAAGGCAACCCAAATGCTTCCGTGTCGCCTTGTGGGTGGTGGAGGTTCTGTATATGAGTGGGTTGAACGATCTATGCTGCTCAAGCAGATTCAAGCTATAGATGAAGCATTGACTTCTATTCTTTCTGGTGTGCTAGAGAATAATGAAATCACCTATACGTTAGGTATTAAGAATCTGGTAGATATAATGGAATCCATTGAATACAATTCGCTTAGAATCGTTTCTTTCGGGTATCGCCTGATCACCCGTCTGGCTGATACGCTTGGTGATGGTTCGAAGAACGCCTACGAAGCGGCGCTTATGATGCTGCGTGACTTTCGGAATAGCGAATGGCGCACTGATCACGAGAATAGAGAATTGATCACTAATCTCTATATCTCGATTGTCCATGTATTCGCACAACTTGAAACCGGGGGAGAGGATGAGAATACCATTGTAAGCCAGGCCAAATCCTATATATATGATCACTATGCTGAGCCTCTTAGCTTAGGTTTGATTGCTGAACAAATTGGCGTTTCCGTAAGCTACTTAAGCAATGTATTCCACAAGGGAGTGAATGAATCTTATATCAAGTTTTTGACAAGGATTAGAATGGAGCAAGCAGCTAAACTGCTTAGGTCCAGTAATGAAGAGAAAATTTATGAAGTATCTGAGAAAGTTGGTTACGTAAGTGTTAAGCATTTTTCCCATGTGTTTAAACAATTTTTTGGAATGCCACCTGGTGAATATCAGGAGAAACACCGCAAAGTGGAACGGACTTCACTATAAATCGGTTTAGAACATATAGTCTTTGATCTCACCATCATCCATATAATAGACGATAACATCCTTGACTACATTATTCCTTGTCCAGCTAATGAATAATTGTGAAGAAAGCTTACCTGCTTGGAAACCCTCTCGATCATAATGAGCGACAGTTTCCATTCCTTGTTCAGGAACAACCACATAACCCTCTTCAATAGCCCAATCATACCGCCATACTTCACTGCCATTGACCGCATGATACACATTCGTATAATTGCGACCGAATAGCTCTTTAACGTCAGCTTTGGTCATCCCTAGCTCAAGCTTTTTCTTGACATAGGGAAGCTCATTCCCCTTTACAAGCATATTGTTTGAGCTGCAGCCTACGAGAGTTGCTACTATAATCAACCACATTCCCAATAACAGAAATTTCTTCATTTGTTGTTCACCTGCCTTTATAGCCTTTCCCCATCAAACGTTATACCTCTCGGTATTGTTGCAACAATTGACTCAGTATGTGTTAAAATGGAAAATATTTAATAAAAATTACCGTAGAGGTGGAAGATTATGGGTAGTGTACCATCCCGACGATTGGATGATCGAGCTCCAAAGGTATGGCGAGTAGGCGGAATAGTTCATTCTGGCCTGATCTGCTTGATCGCAATAGGACTGACCGTACTAACCAAAATCTTTGACTTACCCTGGTATTTACCTGCTATAGCCCTCGCCATCGCTGTGATGTACTCAGTTTTTTTCGTAATCCTATATCCGAAGCTTCGTTGGCGTAGATGGAGGTACGATATTCATGAGCATGAGATTGAATTGATGTATGGTATTCTCTTCGTGACTAGAACGATAATCCCCATGGTGCGGGTTCAGCATGTAGATACGATGCAAGGACCATTGCTGAGACACTATGGTCTAGCTACCATCACATTCTCTACAGCTGCAGGGAACCATGAAATTCCCGCTTTAGCCGTAGATACAGCTGATCGGGCAAGAGAAAGGATCGCCGAGCTGGCGAGGGTGAGCCGTGAAGATGTCTGAGCATAAGAGGCTTCATCCGATATCGATTTTCTTTGACGTGATTAAGATTATGAAGGATGCCTTACTTCCCTTTGCACTTATTCTCTTCTCAAGCCTCCTACAAGGCAAATTCGGGAATCTGATCTGGCTGGCAATAGCCATTCCTGCCGTGATTGGTTTATCCATTGGCTGGGGTGTTCTATCTTGGTTGAGGTACCATTATACCATCGAAGAAGGCGTGTTGAAGGTTGAACGAGGAGTTCTAATTCGCAAAAAACAATATATAGCTCAATCTAGGATTCAGACAATTGATGTGGTAGAAGGACTATTCCAACGGTTATTCGGTGTTGTGAAGCTACAGGTGCAGACAGCTGGAGGACAGAAGCCAGAAGCCATTATGTCAGCAGTTAGTCGTGCAGATGCAGAATATCTACGGAGAAGGTTGTTAGAGAAAGCTAATGAGCAGCTTGGTGAGAATGAGAGTGCAGCAGAAGAAGATACGAATGAGATGAAGTCTATTGTTGACGTTGAGGAGCTTTTTTTGCGATTAACGGAAGGACGACTTCTTATTAAGGCGATCACCTCAGGTAGTATTGGTGTGATGGCCTCCTTCCTCGCTGCAGGCTACACGCAAATAGGTAATTTCTTCGGAGACGATCACATTCTCAACCTATTTACGGATTGGTTGTTTGATGTTCCAGTCTTCCTCACGATCCTAGGTGTACTGATTGTATCCTGGGTCCTCTCTATAGGGGGCACTGTGCTGAAGTATTACGGGTTTTCTATTCAGCTTTCTGGAGAGAAGCTACATATTAGTCGGGGATTACTTGAACGAAGGCAAGTAGCCATTCCAGTAACACGAATTCAAGCTATCCGTATCGTGGAGTCACCATTACGTCAGGCATTCGGATGGATATCAGTCTATGTAGAAAGTGCAGGCTACGGTAAGGGCAAAGGCGAATCAACACTGCTGTTCCCACTACTAAAAAAGTCTGAGCTGCATGATTTCACCGCAAATCTTATACCACAATTTCAAATTGACTACACATTAAATCGCTTACCACGTCGTGCATGGCGCAAATATTTGGTCCAACATACCACTGTTGCTCTTCTTATAGCTGCTCCATTCTGTTATTTTGCTCCATTGGGATTATTGGCGCTGTTACTTGTACCGCTATCTATAGCATGGGGTTATTTGAAATACAAGGAAAGTGGATGGGATTGGATTGAGAGCAGCCGTATGTTAATCATGCGATCACGTCTTATTGAGCGAACTATAGTGTACATTCCCAAGAAACGCATTCAATACTATGAACTGAGTCAAAGCCCATTCCAGAGACAATCTGATTTAGCGACTATCGTAGCTACAGTTGCCTCGAATGGTCAGACGGGCTCGAGCTTCAAGGTGAAGCATATAGCAGGAGAAGATTGCTCATATTTGTTGAAGGTGCTCAGAAATAAAGCCAACTTATAAGACTTGTTCTGTTCTAATAAATGCATTAAGGAGCTTCCCCAGGCAAATATACATCAAACTTGAGCTCATCCTTGTTAAGGTCAAACTTCTGCACATGGATCTGAAGGCCACTGTCGAGTCCCATATTTGTAGTAGCTAAATATATCTTCTTCTGAACAGGTTGTAGCGCGATCCAATCCGGGAAGGTGTAGCTACGGTGTATGTACTCTAGTACAATGCTTGCTGGTATGCTTAATGCACCTACTTGAAAATATCGCTGCTCTAATACAAGATCTCCATTCGGTTGTAGAATGGGATCAAAGGCTACACTAACAGGAACTTTAAGTCCAAATATACGCACATCTCCCTGAAATTGCAGATCATTATATAACGTTACGGCAAAGGACAAACCATCCGTTTGGACATTCTCACGCAAATATTTATTAATGACCTTCTGCAGCTCCGCTCTTTCAGTGGTCACTTGGAAGTGCGCTGTCCTTTCCTTATCTTCAAGACTACTACTGATAATGTGACCGCTAGAAGGGTAGAAGAAGACCAACCACGCAGCAATTGCAAACATAGTAAGGATGACGAAGAATAGTGTAGTGAAAACAGTCCGTACAGTAAGTGACATATGCTTCTCTCCTGAACAATAGTGATGGACATGCCATTAGTAATATCTACAATACTAGCATGCTAAGGCTAAAGAGAGAATACTTTAGGGAAATTTAGCGAAATAGAAGAGTCCTTAGATACTATCTAAGAACTTTACCTATTCTTACTATGCAAAGACCAAAGGGATTACAAGCAGATAATGACGGGGATTTTCTTTTAATATATTCTCCACTACCTCTGAATAGAGCGATAACGCTTCTCTAAACGTTTGGCAGTAGCATTCCAGCTGAAATTCTTTACAACACGTTTACGTCCATTAATAGTTAGCCTTCTAGCTAGAGTACGATTACCTAATATACGGTTAATTGCATGTGCGAAGGCAGCGGGATTATTACAATCTGATACGAGTAAACCATTGAATTCATGCTGTATCGCCTCTGGAATACCTCCGCGTCTTGAAGCGACAACAGGAATGCCCGATGCCATCGCTTCAGAATTAACTAAGGGTACCCCTTCGCGGTATTGGGTAGGACATACGAATATATCTGCAAGCTGATATACTCGTTGAATGCGAGCGGGTGGAATATAACCTGTGAAGGTAAGGCGAACGTGGAGCCTCTTTGCAAGAAGTATTACTCTGCGAAGATAAGATGAATTATTCTTCCTACCTGGCCAGGACGCTCCAGCGACTATGAGTCGCAAGGGCTTTCTGGCTTTTGGCAATCTGGCTATCGCTTTTATAAGTGTGTGCAAGCCCTTCATGGGTACAGTACGTCCTACGAACAGAATGTTCGTAGTCCCAGAGACAGACCATTCTCGGCGCAGACGTGCTCGAACAAACGAATTATGTGGATGAAATTGACGTGTATCCACACCTTGATGGTTTGTAAAGAATTTATGCTTATAAGCAGGATGTCGCCGTTTCATTGTGGAGGTAATAGACCGGCTAACAGTCATAGTACTATTCACTAATCTCAATATATGATTTCCACGATTTCTCGAAAGACGGGACATGAATGTTAAAGAGTGCAAAGAGAGGACTAGGGGAGTTTTGGGGAATTGCTTGCGAACAGACTGGATGAAGGTGGGACGATTTTCTACTTGAATAACATCATAAATTTGAGCATGGATGGCTCGAACAGCCCGACGAATATAGGATTCTTTATTATTAGCAGAGATTCGAATATGCCGTATTCTTCCCCCACTTGTAATTTCCGTTTGAGGTAATCTGGAATGAGCCCGACTAATGACGGTAACCCGATGTCCACGCTTAGCTAACCGACGGAACACCTGATCAATGCAGGTTTCTACTGAACCACCAATAATTGCCGGTACAGGTAACTGCTCCGGTGCTATAACTAAAATTCTCACGATCTCTCGCCTCCTGATAGAATGCTGATTTTTTATACACCCCAAACCTTTGAAGACTAACAACATATATTGGTGGAGAGGAGGAGGGCTAGCCATTGACAACTGTTGGAATATTGTTAGACCAACGTACTTATCGTAAATTGCTATCAGGTAAAACGGGTAATGAAAGAGTGAAGCTCTATAACAAGGCCGCACGTAGACTGAAGCTGAAATTATTGTATATGTCACTGGAGGGTATTCATCTACGAAGCGGTAAAGCTACAGGTTATTCTCCAAAGGGTCATCATTATGTGAAACTTACCCGAGTCATACCCAAGGTAATCCATAACCGCACTTTCCCTAGGGGCAGGATAGAGCGCAAACGTTTAAGCGTATTAAGTAAGTGCAGCTATATCTTTAATGCACAGAACCGTTACTCCAAATATCGGATTCACCGATTACTACAACGTAATGCAGGGTTACGTCAGTATCTTCCAGCCTCTCAGGCTTATAGTATGCAGAAGTTGCGGAGGATGATGGTGAATTATGAGGACATCTATATTAAACCACAGAGGGGCTCGGTTGGCCGTGGCATCATTCGTATCCAGCAGGTCAGAGGTGGATTATGGTCTATTCGGACCTCTAAAGAGTCTACTATCTTAAGTAAGAGAGCCACTTGTCGCTGGGTACATCAGAAAATAGGAGATCAACTATATATGATTCAAGAAGGGATCCATCTAACTACTTACCAAGGACGTCCTTATGATATTCGTGTATCTGTGCAACGAGGTCAGAGTGGAAGGTGGCAAATTACTGGAATGGTTGGAAAAGTGGCACGGAAGGGTAGTCATGTCACGAATGTAGCTAAGGGAGGTACAGTCAAAAGATGTGAGCTCCTATTTCGTCATAGCCGCTTACCGGCAAATAGAACACGAGCTAAGATTGAAGATTTTTCGCTCCTTCTGGCAAATTATGTTGGAAATAGATTATATAGATTAGCTGATGTCGGTCTAGATATTGGGCTTAACGGGTCTGGGAAAATCTATTTTATCGAAATGAATTGTCGAGATCAACGTTATAGCTTTGCTAAAGCCGGGTTAAGAAGAGAATTCTACCACACCTATGAGACCCCACTTCGTTATGCCTCATACTTAGCACGACGTTGATCTGTTACAAGTCATTACAAAGAAAGTCCTTAGCTCAGTTCGAGTCAAGGGCTTCTTAGTAGTGAAATTTATATTAATGAGATAGCTAACAAACTATACAGCACAAGAGGAAGAACCGTGGATTGATAAGGATTATATGGTGGTATAACAGGTCCGGGATAATAAGGGTAGGGGCTAGGATAGAAAGCACGCATTCCAACAGTGTTCTGTGATACATCTAAGTAAATAAAGTGATCATCGAGACCTACAATTGTACCTTCATACGTCTCACCGGCCGTAGTCTGGATTCGTACATTCTTATGCATATGATCTTTACAAATATTACTCACTTTCTCGCGACAATGATGAATGGATTGCAGCATATTCTGATCTGCTTGATAAATCAACTGATTCGCAATGGATGGGTTCATATTATATTGCACCTCCAGATGAAAGATTGAATAAGGCATAGGCCTATTCTTCTTCATCTTATGCAATCGCCTATATTTGGATTGGGCGGCTGGGAGCCATCGAATAATTAATTGCGATCGATCCTTAATGGATATTCAGTAGAATACCTGTCGATATAATGAACAGCAGTGTAGCAGCAATAATAGCAATCGCAGAAGCCTTGCGAGACCTTATGCCTATGGCGTGAAAGCCGCCTTTATAATAGGCCATTCCAAAGATCATAATGGCTATTAGAGACAGTGCAACAACCACTCCAGGCAGACGATTAACAAGAACGAACAGTATGCGAAGTGCAAATAGGGTTCCGAAGATAATAAATATCAATCTTAAGAAGAATGCGACAGGGTTCATAGTTACCTCCTGTAAGTTTTTGATGAGCACGCGAGTGGTAGATAAATCTACTTCGTAAGCATAGGCTAAGTTGATGCCCTTCGTATGGGCTCAAACTGTGTCTAATTCCAAGTTGTCCACTAGTTCCATTCGCATATCATAAGCTTATCATAAGAATGCTATTATAGATAAGTGTAATTAAAGTAGTAAAGGTGGGAAGTAGAAAATGCTGAAGCAGATATTAAATACGAATCAGCATCGACCATGGCCACTACCGAATAGACCCTGGAGCATGACTCAAACATGGAATGAGTTATTGTTTGCCCATTGGCCTGTTTCGGCTGAGCTGTTAAAGCCGCTCCTTCCAGATAAGCTGACGTTAGATACATATAACAACCAAGCGTGGATTGGAGTCGTTCCTTTCACCATGAATAATATTCGCCTAAGAGGTTTACCTAAGATTCCTTATACCTCTGCCTTCCATGAGCTTAATGTGAGAACCTATGTAAAGCTGGGGGAGCAGAGCGGTGTATACTTTTTCAGCTTGGATGCGGCTAATCGTCTTGCTGTTGAGGTAGCACGCACTCTTTTTCATTTACCTTACAGGTATGCACATATGGATATGGTGAAGTCTACAGGTCCCAACATCCAATATTATAACAAGAGGCAAGATCACCGGGCAAATCCGGCCGAATTCAAAGCCAATTACCGTCCTGTCTCCGTACCATATTATGCCCAGAAAGGGACTTTAGAGTACTGGCTAACAGAGAGGTATTGTTTGTATACGACAAATCGATCCGGAATAATATGTCGGGGAGACATCCATCATAAACCATGGTCGTTGCAGGATGCCCAAGCTGAAATTTCAGTCAATACCATGATTACAGCTACTGGACTTCCTCAAATTGAAGGAAAACCACTTCTTCATTATTCGAAATGTCTGGAGGTTCTAATCTGGAGTTTAGATGAGGTCGAGTCATAAGAGGCATTCACCTATTGTGGATTTCCTCATACAATGAATAGGCTCCTTCTTATTGTGGATTTTATTACTTCTCAAAATATAACCGTATAGGACCGTTATGAAAAGAGTGTGAGCCTTTACTTATGCTAAGGAATTTACTTATAACGATTAAGGTCATTCATAAACATTAGTAGGAGGAAGTTGTATGAATAATTTCCAAAGAGGTGGATATTCATCTAGAAGAAGTGGAAGTGGTGGAGCTGGATGTGGATGCACAGGGATAACAAATAGCCCAGTACCGTTCCAAGCTAATTATCAACCTGTAAATCAACCTTTTTACCAACCCATCCATCAGCCCAACTACCAGCCCAACTACCAGCCCACCCACCAGTCTGTTTATCCCACACAGATGGGTTATCAACCATCAGTAATAACGAAGCAGATGGAGAATCCTGCTCCGTCTAACGAAGTGATTGGGCTACTTGAAGAAGCGGTTGCAGGTGAAAGTGGTGATCAAGATTTTTATCAACAGCTCATTACTCTTGCACCCACTGTGACAGAAAAAGAAATTATTACCGAGATTCGAGATGACGAGATGTCCCACTTTACTCAATTCCGTTTACTATTCCGTGAATTAACGGGGAATGAAATAGACTCATTATCGGAGCACACACCTGACGAACAGCCTTTATCTTATATGGCTAATTTAAGAAAGGCCCTCTTTGGGGAAATGGCAGCTGTGGAGAAGTATCGCAGGATTAGGGCAGAGCTATCCTCTAAGCGACATAGGGATATATTCTTCAATATAATAACTGATGAGTTGATTCATATGGGGAAGTATAATTATTTAATTACGCTTAATAGACGTAGCTAAGCCTTCCTAAGACGGCCTAATTCAGTTACGATCGCTTCCATCTCATTAATACTGTAATGATCTTTACTGCTCACTAAGTCATAAATATCTTTGATGTCCTCATATTGTGAAACGCTGAATGATGCAGGGCGTATCGCAGCAACTGCCGCCATTTTTAATCGTTTCTTAATGTCCTCAATCATAAACTCGATATTCTCTGCAGTAGGTATTGATAAATTGTTAGTCATTATTTTCTCTCCTTAATGGTAATAGTTCATATTATATCGGTTCGATACAGGCTGGCACATCATTCTTTACATTACCGACCATAGCGGATACAGGATAGGCCGTCATCAGATCATTAGGAAGTGGCATTAACAATGGCAGCAGATCTGTATGATCTGTAGTCGCCCTATCTAACCAAGTATGATGATGCTCCCTAGGTAGGATAGCTGGCATACGGTCATGAATGGTTGATAATAACTCGTTGGATTCGGTGGTAATGATAGTGCATGAATGAAGCTTGTTCCCTTCAGGGGATACCCAAGTGTCATATAGTGCTGCAAAAGAGATTAACGACTGGTCTTTCATCGTGATGCGATAGGGCTGCTTCGTATCCTTCCTCCAATCATAATACCCATCGGCAGGAATTATACATCTTCTTCTTGAGAAGGATTGTCGGAATGCCGGCTTCTCAGATACGGTCTCCGCCCTAGCATTGATCATCTTATTGCCTATTCGCTCATCTGAAGCCCATGCTGGCACAAGTCCCCATCGGAGTGGCCCTAATCTTCGTTCCTCCCCAGAATCAATAAGAGCGGTTATCGCTTGTCCCGGGGCGATGTTAAATCGGGGAGTATAAGCGTAGCTGCTCTGTATCAAACCATAGTACGTGAGCAATTCCTCCATCTCAACCCGTAACGAATATCGCCCACACATCTGAACAACCCCCTAACCTATCATGATTTACCCAATTCCGTAACTTCGTATTCTTCTGCTGGCTTGCGAATCCACCGTTTGAGATACCCTTGATCATTGAGGGATTTAATCAGGATGATGAGAATGGGGGACAGAATGAGTCCAGCAACTCCAAACAGCGATAAGGATACAATCATAAACGAAAGCATCGTAAATGCAGATACACCGAGAGAATCTCCTACTAGCTTAGGCTCAAGAATCTGTCTGACCAGCAAGATAACAAGCAGAACAGCTGATAACCAGATAGCTAAAGTAGTTTGCCCTACAATGAATAAGTAGATAATCCAAGGAATGAACACGGCAGTTACCCCCAGTAATGGGATTACATCAACCACAGCAGCTAACAAAGAGATAGAGAATGCATTGTTCACTCCAAGCGCCAGAAGTGCAACGAAGGCTAGCAGAAAGGTTATTGTTATTAGCTTGAGCTGCGCTCCGAGATAACCAGTAATTCCTTTTAATACATTGTCTCTTAGGAATAAACCGGCCTTTTTGAATGTGCTGGGTGTCTTTTCCTTGGCAAATCTTTTCCATGACTCGATCTCCACACTGAGAAAATAAGCTAAAATGATCGCAATAACAAAATTGATAACAAACGTAGATAGTGAGCTGAGCATTGCGACAAGATGGGCAAGCAGCCAGCCGATTACGAAGGTTGTATAGCTAGCAATCTTACCGCCTAATTCAGTGATTTTGGCGGATAAATCCTTAGGAAGAGCATCGAACTTGTTCGTTAAATAATCGATTTGTACAACAAGCTGCTGCTGAACGATCCTGCTGTATTCTGGAAGCCTCTCTGTGAGATTGGTTATCTGAGAAATGAAGATGAGAGTAGCCCCGGTTATCATACTAAGAATCACAAGAATGAATAGTAGCATAGATATCCCAGTAGCTATTGATTTCTTTATTTTACGCTTATGTAGAAAACGTGCAAATGGTTCAATCATCCAGTAAATAACGAATGCGAGGAAAATAGGTGTGGCGATTTTATAGAGAAAGCTAAAGGTCCACATAATCAGGAATACGGTCAATACGATAAGACCGATATCGAATGCGGTCCTCCAATATCTTTTATAGAATGTAATCATAGCACACCCCAATCTTAGATTGTTAACCAGTCGATTTTCATTTTATTAAGTTATTTGGTTTTCTTTGAAATCACGACCATATTCACCATGAGGATGAATATCGACATGCTCCATTTGAATCGTAGAATGAGTAATACCGTAATTTTTTTTCAGTGTATCATTAATAGCTAGTATAATGCAGAATGGTTGAATTTTATTATCTATAAAAACATGTGCAGATAAAGAATAATGATCTGAGGAGATAGCCCACAGATGCAATTCATGCACATCCTCTACCCCTTCAACCTCAGCGATATTCGCTCGGACCTCATCAAGGTTAAATTTACGGGGGACAGATTCCATTAGTATGAAGTAGGATTCACGAATGATCCTAGCCCCACCAGTGAAAATAATACCGCCAATTATTATACTTATAATAGGATCGAATATAAGGAAGCCAGTGATATATATAAGGATAGCTGACAATATGACACCTACTGAGCTTAATAAATCGCCGATAAAATGCCATAGAGCACTCTGTATATTAAGATTCTCTTCATCCTTCATACTTCGACTTAAGATAACGGTTAATACGATATTCACGATCAAGCCTATGATAGCAATGCTTAACATGAGAGGGAGATCGATTTCCTCGGGATTGATAGCTCTACGTATTCCCTCTATGAATATTCCAATTGCAATGATAGCTAGTGCAAGACCATTCAGAAGCGATGCGATAATCTCGAATCGAAGATAACCAAATGTATAACGTGCATTAGGTGGTCGGGTAGCGAGATAAATCGCAGTCATACTCAAGCCTAGAGCGAAGACATCCGATATCATGTGAGCGGAATCTGATAGCAAGGCCAATGAATTAGAGAGAAGACCTCCTATTATCTCTATAATGGTAAAGAATAATGTCAGTATTAATGTGATCCAGAGTGTTCGCTTTGAACGACTTTGTTGCTTCTCATGAGGTAAGTGGTGATAATCGTACATGGATGTCCCTCCCCGTCTTAGTTATATTAACCGAATTATAAACCACCTCATTGTGGGCTGCAATGCTTAAACCTAAGAGAGATCAACTCTTTGGGGACTACTAGTAAGGTTGCCGAGTTCCATAGACTGTCATATAATGTAGATAATCGATAAATATTTCTTGGTGAAAAACAAATAGTGATAATTTTTTTTATTGTAGCCTATGCTTACGAAGTAGTTTTATCGACCACTCGCGTGGTCATCTAAAACTTAGCTTATGCTTACGAAGTAGTTTTATCGACCACTAGCGTGGTCATCTAAAACTTTTAGGAGGTAATATGAACATCAATCAATTAGAAACACTGATCACAATTTCTAAGACGATGAGCTTTCGTAAAGCTGGTGAGCTGCTTAATTTGACACAGCCTGCCGTATCCGCACAGATCAAAAGTCTGGAGGATGAATTCAAGACGATTCTTATTGATCGAAACCAGCCTGTTACCTTAACGGATAGCGGCTTATTATTCTTAGATCATGCTAAGAGCATACTAAAAACGGTTGAAGATTTGAAGCAGAAGTTGGTCGATCTTGATGATATTCCCCAAGGGCATATTATATTGGGAACAACAACCTCTATAGCGATGCAGACGTTACCACGTGTGTTATCTTATTTTCAAGACCAGTTCCCTCACATTAAGACAACCATTCACTCAATGACCTCCTCACAAATCATGACAAGTGTGGAGAATGGGAGTGTAGATATTGGAATAGCCTATCTGTTTGAGAAAACAGCCATGCTTGAAACCTCCACCTTATACTATGATACATTCGAATTAGTTGTTTCCCCAGAGCATCCCTTGGCGAATGTATCGTATACACGAATAGAGACCTTAAGGAATATTCCATTGATTATGTTATCTCCTGAAACAGCAGGCCGTCGCTTTCTTAATCAAATATTCAGCAAGCTAGGGATAATGCCACAGATTGTCATGGAGCTCTCAAGCAGTGAAGAGGTCAAACGGATGGTCGAATTGAATCTAGGGGCTGCAATCGTATCCAAGCTATCCATTGCCGAAGAATTAAAGCGTGGTTCACTGAAGATGATACAAGTACCGGAGCTTGAAATTAGTCATCCAGTCGGAGTCATATATAAATCAAGTCGTTACCTTAATTCAGCGATGCAGCAATTCCTACTAGATCTTAAAGGAATGCCAGAATCACAGTTTTATGGTTCTGAATAATACTGGCAACACGAATACACTTAAGAAAGGTTGAGTTACAATGAAGTTTGATTTCCACACGCACCATGATCGTTGTGGTCATGCCGCTGGAAGCATACGTGATTATATAGAAGCAGCTATTGAGAAGGGCTTTCAAATCATTGGAATATCGGATCATTCCCCTTACTTCGGAAACCCCATCGATCAGCCCCAGCCTGGCATTGCAATGGCCAAGAGTGAATTCCCTAAGTATATAGAAGAAGTATTAAGCTTAAAGCAAGAATATAAGGATCGGATAGAGGTCCTGTTGGGTGTAGAGTCAGACTTCTTCCCGAAGCATGCAGCAACGTATAGAAGCATTTATGAACAATACCCATTCGATTATATTATAGGCTCGGTTCATGCAGTTGGTAACATCAGTATATTCAATCGGAATCGCTGGAAGAATATGAATCAACAGGAGAAGATTGCGACCAAGGAAGCATATTACGAACAAATCCAACTATCAGCTAAGAGTGGAATGTTCGATATCCTAGGACACATTGATGCTATGAGAGGTTATTATCCTATATTCGGTGAGATCCCGACGGATGCCGTTGATAGAACGCTGAAGGTGATTGCTGATTCTGATGTTGCTATCGAGATTAACACATCTGGTAGCACGAAGGAATGTGGTGGATGGTACCCGGCAGATGATCTTCTAGCGCGTGCATTACATCATGGCGTTAAGGTGACCTTCGGCTCAGATGCTCATATTAGTGCCAGGGTTGGTGATGAGTGGGAGCTGGTTAGACAACGACTCATTGATATCGGATTTAAGGAATGGGCCGTGTTCCGACGAAGAGAAAGATTTATGGTTCCTCTGTAAGTATAGGTATAAAAAAAGTGACCTGCTCAACGGGAGCAGGTCCATGTGTTTATATTATTAAAAGGGGGGTCTTGTTTATTATAATACCGAATGAACATGTTGAAACCATAACAGCAATGTTTCATTTGTGTAACAAATTTTGGGGTAACGCTCACTCCTTCCAAATTTCTCCTTGAATTTTTTTTTGCCTAAGGGATAAATTACTTTTTATGACTTCCTTAGGATAGAGGGTGATTTTCCATTACTGTTCAGTTCTCGCCGCAGCTTTACCATCGGTTTGTCCGGCCCAAATGGGTCACCAAAAAGTATATTCACGATCACGTACAAGCCCATTTTCAATTTGACAATCAAGCCGTATTGGATTTCGGATCAGGAACGGGAGCTAACTGCTCGATGTTTGATCCGCATTATTATCTTGGTGTTGATACAGATGACCAACGAATTGAATTTGCGAGACGGTTGTATCCTCAGCATAGGTTTGATGTTTTTGATGGAGAAAAGTTACCGGTAGAAGATCAAACCATAGACAACCTTCTTATTATTGCGGTGCTGCATCATATTCCCTCAGAGGCAATTACAGACTACATGAAGGAATTTAAGCGGATATTAAAACCTGCCGGAACGATTATTGTGATGGAGCCCTGCTTATGTGTAGATAACCCATTGTGCAATAACTTTATGAAATGGTACGACAATGGAGAGTATATCCGCGATGAGGAGCAATATATCCAACTGTTTCGAGACCATAATTATGATTGTAATGTCATTAAACGATTCCGAAAATGCTTTTTGTACAATGAACTGTTTTTCTCGGCAAATTCGACACACTTAAATTAATATTAAAGAGGATATCCTACCCCTTTCGTTGAATTAGCATTGCATGGATGCTACATATATTCAACTTGGAAGGGGTTTTATCTTGGATAGAAAAGCGATACGCGCATGGATGATGTACGATTGGGCTAATTCTGCATTTGCCACAACAATGCTGGCGGCTGTCTTGCCAATATTTTATTTTGAGGTGGCTGGTAAGGGATTAGAAGATGATTTAGCTGCTTCCTATTGGGGATATACTCAGTCCATTGCTTTAATTCTAGTGGCGATCATGGCCCCATTATTAGGGGCGATTGCGGATTTATCCGGTTCTAAGCTGAAATTTTTGCGTATATTTGCATCACTCGGTATTCTCGCTTCGGCCTTATTCGTCTTCGTTGGGGAGGGGGATTACTTACTTGCTTCAATCTTGATGATCGTTGGTATGATTGGTTTTTCGGGAGGAAATACCTTCTACGATTCAATGCTAACCGATCTTGTACCCATTGATCAACGAGACATGGTCTCATCCAAGGGATTTACAATGGGGTACGTGGGTGGAGGTATTCTGCTTGCAGTCGATTTATTGATGATCGAGCAACCATCCTTATTTGGTTTAGATAATGGGCTCCAAGGCACATATGCCGCTTTTATCAGCGTAGCTGTGTGGTGGTTTATATTCTCAAGACCGATATTCCGTAGAGTTGCTCCTTTCATGCCAAAGCCGCTCGTTCAGCACAAGCTTAGGGAATACACGACCGCTGGAACTAAGCGAATTATCCGTACACTTCGATCGATCAAACATTATCCTGAGCTGTTTAAATATTTGATCGCCTTCTGGCTATTCTCAGATGGAATTAATACGGTTATTGCTATGGCAACCATATATGGAAAGACGATAGGGATTCAGACAACTGATCTTATTACTGCTCTTCTCATCACACAATTTGTTGGTATTCCGTTTACCTTATTGTTTGGCAAGATCGCAGTCAAGCTTGGCTCCAAGAAGTCACTTTATATTTCTTTATCTATATATGTGGGAATCGTTATGCTGGGTTACTTTATGCAGAATGCAACTCATTTTTATCTGCTTGCGATTATGGTGGGTATGGTACAAGGTGGTAGTCAGGCTATAGCTCGTTCAATCTTTAGCAGACTTGTTCCGCAAACTCAGTCCGCCGAATTCTTCGGATTCCTAAGTGTATCCAGTAAATTCTCTTCAAGCTTTGGACCGTTTGTGTTTGCTGTTGTTGCTCAAATTACTGGCAGTGCTCGGTATGGGATTCTGGCATTATTACTGTTCTTCATTGGTGGGATTCTTATGCTGACAACTGTGAGTTTGGCAAAAGGCGAGCGTGAGGCTGTTGAGTTAGATGTGCCAGTAATGAAGGGTTAAGTCCATATTGGCTCCTCATGGATAATACCTAGACCTGAATCACACGTCTTACCATGCTCATAAGAGAGGTTACCAATGGCTTGAACAAGGTTGTCGTAGGAGAAGGGCTTGACCTCTCCGAATAGGTATTGCTCTGCTGCTAACCAGACCTTCAAGCCATCGACCATCGCTTGATCCCATAGATCCCAGAACGAAGCCTTAGATACTTCCTCTGGTACAGCAGGGTGACGCCACTCGGCTCGAGCTTCATTCAGATAGTCAAGCTGTTTATTCCGACGCTTGTATACCAGAGGCTCAATTTGTCCGAACGTTAATACTCGTTTGATTCCATAAGGATCGTGGAATATACGTTGTGCACGAATCATGTCCATATACGCAGTATTCCAATCAGTGGTGGTAATACTCTTATTTAATTCAGGGAAGTACGTTTCAGTAATGCGGCCCATCATAGTAGGTATCGGGCTTGGTAGCTGTGGTCCTATGTAAATTTGCTTCCAGGCAGGACTGGCCCATGTATCTATATCTTGAACCTTTTTCATAACCAATGTATCCATAATCACTTCGAATCGTTGATGATTCCACTTGATCGAGCCCGATTTACAGAACACAAAGGGGTGCATATTACGGTCTAAGACATGATGCATCATGAAACCAAACACATAGTGGGTTAGCGGATCATTCGGCTTAGCTTGCAACTCCTTAAGAGTCTCAACCATGGCTAACAGGATTGGACCGCAGCATTCACTGTGCATGCGAGAACCAAGTTTATTCATATCTGAGGATCCTTGCCAAGGGAAAAAACGATGGTAGAACAGAAAGTCTGGTCCCTGACAGCCCAGGTGGAATATATTCCGCAATGTTATGTCGGGTAATGAAGTATGTAGTTTAGACTGCTCGGCTACCTTGTCCCCAAACCAGTTATGTGTCCAGATATTGGGCATCCTCAAATTCTCCTTTTTCATTAATATATTGTAGTATCATAGAAGAATTATAACATGATTTTGTTATTGCTTCTTAGCTGATGCTGGTAACTGTTAAATAAATCTATATATATACTTCCATATTTATGTCGAGTATAATAGAAAATACGACATGATTCGATTTTTAATCCCAGCGTAAAGGGGTTGCATATGTTGAAAGCGGAATATATTAATCCATTTCTTGAATCAGCGAGTATAGTTCTTGAACAAATCGCCAATATTAAAGCGACTCCAGGTGAGTTAGGTATTAAAGATGTTAAATTTGTAGAGAAGTACATTTGGATTCAGATTGGAATGACTGGCCAAATGGAAGGTGATATTGTTTTTGGCTTACACGAAGAGGTTGCCCTTAAGCTTGTTTCTGCCATGATGGGCGGATATGTCATAGCTGAGATGGATGAAATGAGTCAAAGTGCTATTTCTGAACTAGGTAATATGATCAGCGGTAATGCGAGCACGATTCTATACAATCAAGGTGTTAGAGTCGATATTACTCCTCCCAAAGTTGTGCAATTTGCCGAAGCTGCTGGCTTTCAGGTCAAGAAGGCATTAACTATACCTCTGATTATGGATGGCATAGGTGAACTGGACATTCAAGTAATAGTTACATAGAATTTAACTAGACGGTCGGCTCTAACAGGTCGGCCTTTTTATTACGATTATATAGTTAAGTTGAGCGCAATAAAGATAGGTTGACCAGTTGTACAAATAAGATAGGCGGCTTTTTTTCTACGTTCTTTCTTAACGAATAAGGACGGTATAGCCGACCATTCTTATCTGGAAGGAGCATTACTCTGTATACCTTTAAGGGCAAAGTTATCGTTATCACTGGAGCATCAGGTGGAATAGGCGCCGAAATGGCACGTCTATTCGCTCTACGAGGGGCCATTCCGATTCTACTTGCTCGTCGAGCAGACAAGCTGGCTGAAGTTGGAGCACAAATTACAAGTGAAAAGGGATTATTCACCGTCGATGTGACCAATAATGATCAGGTATCGGCAGCAGTCGAGCAAATTATAGAAAACTATGGGATAATCGATGTATGGATTAATAATGCTGGATTTGGTTTGTTCGAGTACGTTCAGGATATGTCCATGGATCGTTTTGAACAGCTAATGGAAGTTAATTATTATGCAGTCGTCCGTTGCACAAAAGCGGTTCTTCCTCATATGCTTCGAGAGAAGCAAGGGCATATTATTAATGTGGCATCAGTAGCTGGGAAGATCGGAACACCCAAGTCAGCAGGCTACAGTGCTAGTAAACATGCAGTATTAGGTTTCACCAATAGTATTCGTGCCGAGCTGATCAACACAGGTATTCGGGTATCCTCCTTGAACCCGGGGCCCATTGATACACCCTTTTTCGATAACTCTGATCCTCAGGGGAACTATAAGAAGAAAATTCAGAGCTATTTGCTAAATCCTGAGGCTGTCGCGCATGCCATGGAGCGTCTTATTATATCTGGTAAAGCTGACATTACTCTTCCTTTTACGGCTGCATGGGGGGTTAAGCTCATCCAGCTTTTTCCGAATTTATTATCAGGTATTGCTGGAAAATTGTTAAACAAGAAGTAGCTATGGAATACTGATAATAAGAATAAGTCGGATAATGCTTACAATGTAGTTTAATCGACCGCTAGCGCAGTCATCAAAAACCCAGCTTATGCTTACGAAGTAGTTTTGTTCCACAAAACCCAGCTTATGCTTACGAAGTAGTCTTGTTCCACAAAACTTTTAGGAGGTGCCCTATGACCGAGATCCAACAAACAGATGAGAGCTTTATTGGGTTAGGGATTGATTCTCCATATCTGGATCGATTACTTGAGCGTGGTATAAAAGCGCCTGTCCCAGTGCAGACCAATGCTGTTCCGATATTAAACGCAGGGCGTGATGTGATCGTACATTCTGCTACTGGTACGGGTAAGACATTAGCCTATTTATTACCTCTATTAAAGAATCTCGATTTAAGTGTGAAGGAATTACAGTTTCTAATTATAGTCCCCACCCAGGAATTAGCGATGCAGATCGTTAGAGAAATTGAGTGGTTAGCAGGTCGTGATGCAGTTGCGGCTTTGATTGGTGGAGCCGCAGTAACTCGTCAGATTGAGAAGTTGAAAAATCATCCACCCTTTGTAGTAGGCACACCCGGTCGCCTTAACGAATTAGTGAAGACACGTAAGCTCAAACTACATAAGGTTCGTTCCGTTGTCATTGATGAAGTGGATCAAGTGTTCTCGCTTGGAGCAAAAGGTGAAGTGGAGACGCTCCTACGTAATGTACCTAAGGAACGACAAATGATATTTGTAACTGCCACGTTAACGAGTCTTGTTAACGAATCTGCCAAACGATGGATGCGGGAGCCTCTAACGATTAAAGGTCAATCCTTATCTGAGGCGACAACTGCCGTAGATCATCACTATATCGTCTGTCAACAGCGTGACAAGATTGATACGGTTCGACGTTTAATACGGACTGTTAATCCTACATCAGCATTAATTTTTGTAAATGATACTGAGGTAATTGGAGCCCTACAAGCGAAGCTCACCTATGCTAATCTTGAAGTTGAATCACTCTATGGTGAGGCGGGGAAGCAGGATCGTGCCACGGTCATGCAGAGATTCTCATCTGGGCGATTGCAGCTATTAATTGCCACAGATATTGCAGCGAGAGGTATCGATGTAGAGAGTATTAGTCATGTAATCAACTTCGATCCACCGGACGATGCAGAGAAATATGTTCACCGTTCAGGAAGGACTGGACGTATGGGAAGAAGCGGGACGATTATTACCTTAGTAACATCTAATGAGAAATATCTCATTAATAAATTTGTCACTAAGTTAGGAATACTATTCTCAGAGAAGTCACTATCTTATGGTGAATTGGTAGAGGCTGGGCAGGAAGTCAAGAGAAAGCCACGAAGAATATCAAATAAAGATCTGAGTAAGTCAGCTACCTTAAAGTCGAGATTGCCTCTCCAGGATACGGATAAGTTAATTCCAGAAGTATCGGTTTCTGACTCCACTGTTGAGAGACATCCTAGGGAAGCAGCAATACCTACTCAGCGAACTTCAGGGATACCTAAATCCAAGAAACGGGGACGGGACTCTAAGAATAAGGGTGCACCTCGTTGGCTGAAGGATAAGGATCAGAAAACTACATAACCTTCGGCGGTCACGCAAGCACAAAAAATGCATTAGCCTTGCATAAAACCTAACAGACAAGTTAGGTATGTAAAACAATATATTTTAAGTTTAATATTCCCAGATACATTTCCGGTCTCAACGCCAAACAAGCTGACTCTAAGTGGAAATAGGCTCTGTTATCCATTTAATGGTATTAGTTACTTTTTATTCTTCGCTTTTCGT